>Ga0065709_1006020_pt1 | contig 26757 bp, 24 predicted proteins | sample Hoacrofraction14_2_FD_59096 | JGI IMG/M metagenome (GOLD analysis project Ga0065709, IMG submission 59096) | Hoatzin crop microbial communities from Cojedes, Venezuela, sample from fiber fraction 14 v1 | ecosystem: Host-associated > Birds > Digestive system > Esophagus > Crop | place: Venezuela...
TCCTGAACGACTTCCGGAGTAAGTTCTAAATCTGCCATAATTTCCTCCTGTTTGTTATATCTTTTTAATTATTACCTTTATTCAGCGGTCTTACTTGATGTCGAAGTCCGAATCAAGCAGTCCCTTGCTTGCGAGTGTTGTCTGGAGACTCTTGATATCCGTGGTGATATCCATAATCTCATCCTCATGCAGCCTCTCGAGCAGGTTCTCCGAAGCCTCGGTTACCGAGTCGATCAGCTTGATGAGCTGAGCCTTGATGTCTCTTGCCTGGTCTGCCAGCGAAGCGGTCGTAACTCTGATTTCCGTTCCCGAGTCCTCGCTCGATTCCGTCTTTACCTCTGCATCGAGGTTCGCAATCTTTTCGTTGTATTCGTCTGTGAGCCTTACGACCTCAGGATAGTACTTCTTCTTGTAGTCCGTAACCTGATCGGCCATCTCCGGTTTCTCTTCAACTCTGGCATCAATCTTATCCGAAATAGCCTTGAGTTCCTTGAGCTTCTTCTTGATGTCCGCATCATCTGTCATCGTGATCAGATCCTCGATGGAATCAGGTACCTGACCCTTTTCTCTTGCGGCCTTCCTCTTGGCCTTCTTGTTTGCGGCAACGGATTTCTCAACCGACTCAATCGGCTCTCCGTCCTTGGTCATTACCAGCAGCCTGTTGTTGTAGTCAACATATGCATCCGGGAAGAATCCGTCCGTAATCATCTGCTGCAGGTCGCCCGCAACCGTATCAACGGATTTCTTGGTATAGCTTGCGAGCTCATCAAGCGAAGTGTTTCCGTCTCTGTTGACCTGAGCCTCATAAACTCTGATCTTCTTGGCCCTGTTCAGCATAATCAGCTTGATTACAACGCCGACAGCAAGCAGGACTGCTCCGACTGCAAAGAACTGCAGACTCTGCTCGCTGGTATTGGTATCCGCAAGTGATGAAAGCACTGACAGAATTCCCATGACTACGCATGCAACAGTCCATCCGGATTTTCCCGCGCGCTTCTTGGCAAGAGCCTTCTGAGTTTTCTTTTTTGCATATGAGCTTGCAAAGCTTCCCGACTGCTGGGTCTGTCTCTTTTTATTGGAAGCCGAGCTTGTCGTGGTCTTGGTTGTTGTCTTTGTCGTGGTTTTTCCGCCCGAAGTCGTGGTCGTTTTGGTGGTCTTGGTCACCGTCGCACCGCCCGGCATTCCGCCCGTACCGAAAAGTTCACCGAACACTCCGCCGCTTCCGTCAGCGCCTGTGATCATGTCTCCGATGTCCTCGATCTTGTCCGTAAACGAATCGCCGCCCTCGGTTCCCGAGAATGTAATTGACTCGGAATACATCACGAAGGATATGCTCTTAACATTGCTCGGAATATTTATCTTGGATCTGAAGTTCTTGGTCTGACCTGCCGCCCAGTCACCTGCGTTGATTGTCGCGGTGCCGATTTCATTGCCTGTCGCCTTGTTCAGAATCTTGACCTTGAATGAAAAGCTGTCGAAATCGAATCCCGAATTGTTGGTTACGGAGAAGCTGTAGCTGACTCTGCCGTCGCTGAGTCTCGACGTCTTGGTCGTTCTTTTCGCCTCATCCTTAAAATCGGTTTCAAACCAGCTCACTACTCTGCTGCGTTCATTAGCCATTTCAATTCCCTCTCGTTAAATCTCTTATATCCGCGCACACTCTCCGTGCGCATAAATCCGTGTATATTATACCATAACAAGAGCAAACCAATATACAAAACTTCATCTTATTAGGCCCCGCACTCCGCCTTGCAAATCAGAAATATCGGGCTGTAATACTACACGACTCCCGACCCGACGTAACGGTCCGGCTATGCAACTCCGACGCATGGATAACCGGAGCTCCGGCTATCCACCCGCCTCTTGATTATTGCTGCTACTATGACGCTTCGCTCCGTTCATTCATATAAAGATGATTATCATCCCTGAATGAAATAAATAGCTAGTAGTAGCAATAACTAAAGAGCCGGGTTGGCAGGTGCGGCGGTAATGGAGGTGTTGGTAAGTGCGTAAGGCAACCCTGTTGCACGGGCGAGCATACTGACAAGTGGCCGTGCGAGGGTTGTCCGCACTTATCAACGCCGGAATCGCACCTGTCAATGCGGCCAATCTTATTTTGAAGGAGTGCATCAGGTTTGCACGTTCACATTCCCCTGAATTTACAATGCCTGTGATTCACAGGCGAAGAGTTTTAAAAGATTGTTAACCGTTTGAGTGCTGAATCTGGCAATTCTGTCAACAAACTGTTGAATTTCCATTATTGTGATTCACATTTCCTGATTGCCGGGATGGAGTGAACAATTTGACCGGTAAATCTATCAAATCTGTTCACACACTGCCGTATTTATAATTACTGTGATTCACACAGATTATGATTATCGACTATGTGAACCGTTTGCCGCATGGATGAAAACGTAGCGTGGCAAGCAGGGGTTTGGCAAGAGTGTTCGGAATGCTGCCAATAAAAAAGCAGCGGGTTGCGCTGCTTTCTGTCAGAAGCTTAGGTCTTCTGTTATGTCTGTGCGAGTTCCGTCCGAGAGGACCGCATATACCCTTGCGGTATCTCCGTCCTGTTCCTGTTCTATTGATTCGACGTCTTTGAGCTTTCCGATGTTTTCCTTAATCTGGAAGCGGTTGTACTCAACCCACTTGTCGCCGCCGAGAGCCGAGATTGTGCCGTCCGTTGTTATTGCAAGTATGGTTCTGTAACCGCTCTCTCCGTAGGTTACGCAGTAAACATCGGTGCAGTCCTCAAACAGGGTGTACGTCGTTCCGATCTTTTCCGCCATCTTGCCGTAGTTGTTTATAACTACGCTGCCGTCCGACATCAGGTCCGCGGTATTGATTGTCAGAATGTGATCCGTCTCGGCCGCCGCACCGTCCACCTCAATGGATTTGACCACAGTCGCATCCGGGTCGGTTTCTGTTCTGCGGCACTGTGACATAATCGCAAGCAACGCAACAATCAGAACGCATATCGCTATTAACTTGAGTTTGCCTTTGTCGTGCATTGCGCGCTCCTACTCGTCAAGTGAAAAGTCAAGTGTGGCCTCGTCGCCCTCGTCGGTCGTTGCGATTACTTCGTATCCCTCTTCATCGTCGCCGATGTTTTCGATGGAAACGAAATTGTCCCTTACTCCGAAATTATCCCTCGCAACCGCAATGTGATCCTCGACCAGCGCCTTCGGGTTGAGAATCGAGATTGTTCCGTCCTCCATCAGGCATAATACTGTCCTGAATCCGTCGGTTCCGAATTTAACAACGTAAACGTCTTTGACTTTGCCGCTGTCGGCGAACGGATATATCGACTCGGACTCGTTCTTGGCAAGATCGTCCGTTGCCATTATCTGAACGGTTCCGTCCTCATAGAGAATTACGGATGAAATCTGCAGAGCCTTGATTCCATCAGGGAACTCCTCTTCCTCACTGTCCTCATCAGAGTCATCGTCAGAATCTTCATCGGAAGCTCCGTCCGTATGTATGGTCACCGTGGCATCCTCATCTACATCGTCTATCTGCTTAACAATAGCCACTGTCCCTGAGTCTTCGGAATCATCTTTTTCATCCGAAGTATCCGAAGCGGCCGTATCTGTCTGAGATGCCGCATCGTCACTGCCGGTTCCTCCGCATCCCGCAAAGCTAACGCTCATCGCAAGAATCAGCGCCATCGTAATAAGAATTTTTAAAATACTTTTGTTCTTTCTGACCATAACTTTCCCCGTATCCTTTTTTCGTACCCGGCTATTTTATCACATATGCACAGGAAATTTATAATGATTCGGTGAAAAAGGAAAAGAAGCGGCGTGCCGCTTCCTTTCCCAAACCCTAAAGATTAATATATGGAGTTATCCTCCGAGGTAAGCTTTCTTAACCTCTTCGGACTTCGCCAGTTCTTTTCCTGTTCCGGACAGTGTTATTCTGCCGGTTTCAATTACATAAGCTCTGTCAGCGACCGACAGTGCCATCTGGGCGTTCTGCTCTACAAGCAGGATTGTCGTGCCGTGGCTGTTCAGGGTCTTGATGATATCAAAAATCTGATCTACCAGGATAGGCGCAAGTCCCATCGACGGCTCGTCGAGCATCAGCAGCTCAGGGTTACACATCAGCGCTCTTCCCATGGCCAGCATCTGCTGCTCACCTCCGGAAAGAGTTCCGGCTATCTGTTTGGTTCTCTCCTTGAGTCTCGGGAACTGCTCATAAACATATACGAGGTTGTCCTGTATCTTGGACTGGTCCGCAATGAAAGCTCCCATCTCAAGGTTTTCCTGTACCGTCATCTGCTGGAAAATTCTTCTGCCCTCAGGTACGTGCGAAATGCCCTTTGCTACGATCTTGTGCGCAGGCGTCCTCATAATCGACTTGCCGAGGAATTCGATGTTTCCGGTCTTGCTTCGAAGCAGGCCCGATATGGTGTGCAACGTCGTCGACTTGCCGGCACCGTTTGCGCCGATGAGGGTTACGATTTCGCCCTCGTTAACGTCGAAGGAGATTCCCTTTATTGCGTGGATCGCGCCGTAGTAGACGTTAATGTTATCAACTGTAAGTACTGATCCCATTACTTCGCCTCCTTTCCGGCCTCATCAGCCGCTTCAAAGAGTGCCTCTGTCTTTTCTTTGGCCTCCTTCTCCGCCTTTTCAGCCTTTTCTTTAGCTCTCTTCTCGGCTCTCTTTGCCTTCTGCTCTTCTTTCTTCTTGAGCTTGGCCTCGGCTGCCTCGAGCGTATCGATTACCTCCTCGGCCTCTTCCTTGGCGTACTCGGCCTCTTCCTTCATCTTCTGCTCATAGGACTCCTCGTCCTCATCCGGCTTGAGCGATGTCTTGGACTTCACCTTTCCCTTGCTGAGAGCCTTCTCGATTTCGGCCTGTTCGGCTGCGAGGTCCGCCTCGGTCTTTTTCTTTTTCTTGCCCCTGCCCTTACCGAGGTAAGCCTCGATAACCTTTGGGTTACTCTGGATCATATCCGGAGTTCCCTTGGCAATCGTACGTCCGTAGTTGAGTACCGCGATACCCTCGCAGATACCCATTACCAGGCTCATGTCGTGCTCGATAAGCAGAATCGCAATCTCGAATGTGTCTCTGATGTCGACGATTGTCTTCATCAGGTCAGCCGTCTCGGACGGGTTCATTCCCGCGGCAGGCTCGTCAAGCAGAAGCAGCTTCGGCTTGGTCGCCAGCGCTCTCATGATCTCGAGCCTCCTCTGAGCTCCATAAGGAAGCGATCCCGCGCGGTACTCGGCCATCTTCTCCATTCCGAAAATCTTGAGAAATTCGATGGCTTCCTCGTGAATCCTCTTTTCCTCACGCGCATATCTCGGTGTGTGGAGCATAGCATCAACGAGGTTGTAGTTTGTCGAATGATGCAGTGCCACCTTGATGTTTTCCTCTACGGAAAGCTTGTCAAAGAGCCTTATGTTCTGGAATGTTCTCGCCATTCCGGCCTTGTTGATATCAACGGTGCTCATTCCCTTGGTGCTCTGTCCGTCAAAGATGATTTCTCCTCTCGTCGGTTCGTATACCTTGGTGAGCATGTTGAAGATCGTTGTCTTTCCGGCACCGTTCGGTCCGATCAGTCCCGTAATCTCGGTTCTGCCGATTGTGGTGCTGAAGTTGTCTACGGCCGTCAGTCCGCCGAAGTCGATTCCGAGGTTCTTAACCTCAAGGATAGGCTGCTTGTCCTTATCTCTTTCATTAAGGAATACCTCGTTGAGATACGGATCGTCCTCATCATAGTGTTCCTTGGAATCTACAAATACGGCTCTGCCGCCGACGTTATCGTTATAGTAAATTTCCTGTCTGTCTTCGTAACCGTGTCCCGGATCGGAAATAGGAGTTTTTTCTTCCTCGATGTCGTTCATCAGATCTTTTCTCTTATCGTCTGCCATCTAAGCTGCCTCCTTTCCGCCCGCCTTTTTCTTTTTACCGGGCCTGATCTTGCTCCAGGTGTTAGCAACTCTGGCTCTGATTGTCGGATTGTATGTGCAGATCATTACGACAATCAGTACGATTGCGTATGTCAGCATTCTGTAATCCGCAAACTGTCTCAGTGCCTCAGGCAGGATTGTCAGCAGTGCAGCCGCAATGATTCCTCCCCAGATATTTCCGATACCTCCGAGTACAACGAATACCAGAATCAGTACCGAAGTATTGAAGTTGAACTTGAGCGGTGCAAGTGTGCTGTAGTTCTGTCCGAAGAGGGCTCCGGCCATTCCCGCGAGTGCGGCACTTACAACGAACGCCATCAGTTTGTATTTCTTTACATCGAGTCCGATTGACTCGCCGGCGATACGGTTGTCTCTGATTGCCATAATCGCTCTGCCCTGCTTGGAGTTCTTGAGATTGAGTACTACAAACAGAGTGAACAGCGCAAGCAGTATGCCTGCCGTAAAGGTCGCAAGCTTGGTTACTCCCGTTGCTCCGATGGCACCGGTGATAATCCTCTGGCTGTCCTCTATGCCGTCGATCGAGTGGTTGAATGCGAACATCAGGCTGCCGTCATCGTCGAGTGCAAAGTAAAGTACGTTCATAAAGTTTCGCACTATCTCGCCGAAGGCGAGGGTTACAATCGCAAGATAGTCTCCGCGGAGTCCCAGGATAGGAATTCCGATGATGAATCCTGCAATCGCCGCCATAAATCCTCCGAATATGAGAGCGATGAGGAGTCTGAGCGGTCCGACTGTAATCGATGCCTCAAGGTATCTCGACATCAGGATTCCGCTGAATGCTCCTACGGCCATGAATCCGGCATGTCCGAGTGACAGTTCTCCCGAGATACCTACTACGAGGTTCAGGGAAATTGCCAGCGAAACGTAAACGCAGATAGGAACGAACTGTCCCTGCAGGTTACGTCCGATGATTCCGAGAGCCGCGCCAATCTGCAGAACGGCATAGCCTATAATCAGAATTGCATAAGATATAAATGCTTCTTTTTTGTATTCACTGCCTTTGATAACTCCGCTGAGGAGATTACCGGAACCGGCAGGCGCTTTGAATTTCTTTCTTTTAGGCATACCGGTCACCTACACTTTCTCATTTATCTTCTTGCCGAACAGGCCCGTAGGCTTAACAAGAAGTACGATTATCAGACATGCAAATACGATTGCGTCCGAAAGCTCTGTCGAAATATATGCTCTCGCGAAAATCTCGATGATACCGAGAATCAGTCCGCCGATCATTGCGCCCGGAATGGATCCGATTCCGCCGAATACAGCGGCTGTAAACGCCTTGATACCAGGCATTGCACCTGTTGTCGGCATCAGTACAGGATATGCAGAACACATCAGTACTCCGGCAACTGCCGCAAGACCCGAACCTATTGCAAACGTGAGCGATATCGACTGGTTTACATTAATACCCATCAGCTGGGCAGCACCATTATCCTCGGAAACAGCGCGCATTGCCTTGCCTGCCTTCGTCTTGTTTACGAAAAGCGTCAGGGCAATCATGATGATTACGCACATAATGATGGTGAACAGTGACTCCGCTGTGATGGTGAGTTCTCCGCCTGCCGCATGAATAGTGCTCATGCCGTCAAAAAGACTCGTAAACACTCTCGGGTTCGCACCCCAGATAAGGAGCGCCATGTTCTGGAGGAAGTAAGATACACCGATAGCCGTGATCAGTACGGCGAGTGATCCGGTTCCTCTCAGAGGCCTGTATGCGAGTCTCTCGATGAGGATACCAAGAACCGTGCAGACCACAATCGCAACGAGGAGCGCGAGCCATCCCGACATGCCTACATAAGATGTCAGGCAGAAGGAGATGTACGCTCCGACCATGATTACGTCACCATGGGCGAAGTTCAGCATCTTGGATATTCCGTAAACCATCGTGTAGCCCAGAGCGATAATCGCATATACGCTGCCGAGACTCAGGCCCGAAATTAAACTGTTTAGAAAATTCATATACTGTCCTTTTTCTTTCTTATTATGCCCCGTTAAAACGTGACTGTGGGGCGCCGCCAACCGGCAACGCCCCTCGGTTAACAACTATAATCACTTAATCATATCGGCATTTGTCATCTGATTACCTGATTAGCTCAGCTCGATGTACTTGCCGTCCTGGATTACGCATACCTTAGGTGTCTTGTCAACTTCACCTGTCGATGCCCACTTCATATCATCGCCTGTCAGGCCGCTGTATGTGAATCCGCCGTTGAATGTCTCAATCATTGCCTCGCAGATTGTAGCAGCGTCATCGCTTGCGGAGCAGCCGCTCTCGAGGAATGCATTGTAGAGTGCGTATACTACGTCGTAAGCGTCAGCAGCGAACTGGATAGGTGTGGAGTCGAACTTCTCCTCGTATGCGGATACGAATGCCTGAACATCCTCATCCTCTGAGTATGGTGTGAACGGTGTCAGGAGCAGTACGTCCTCTGCCAGCGATGTGTCGAATCCTTCCAGATCCAGGATTCCGTCCATTCCGTCTACTCCGAAGAATGTAGGCTCATATCCCATCTTGTTTGCCTGTGTCATGATGTTTGAAGCCGGTGTGTAGTAGATCGGCAGGAATACCATGTCGCATCCTGCGTTCTTCAGGCTGTTCAGCTGTGCTGTGAAGTCTGCGTTAGCGTCATCCGAGAATGCCTCTGTTGCAAGGATCTTTCCGCCCTTTGCCTCGTACTCTTCCTTGAACTTGTCATAGATACCTGTTGAGTAGTTATCGGCGTTGTTATAGATAATTCCTACCTTGGCATCAGCGAAGTTCTCTGTCATGTAGTCTGCTACAGCAGAACCCTGGTTAGGGTCTGAGAAGCAGAGCTGATATACGTTGTCGTTACCCTCAACTACTGCAGGGCCCGAAGCGGATGGTGTCAGAGCGAATGTTCTGTTTGCATATGCCTCGGCAGCTACTGCTGTAGCAGGTGCTGTTGTTGTAGGGCCTACCATGATCTGCATACCCTCGTCGAGCAGCTTGTTATAAGCGTTTACTGACTTCTCAGCATCGTGCTCGTCGTCCTGTGTGAGGAGCTCGAGAGTTACCTCAGGGTTATTAGCGTTAATTTCGTCAACTGCGAGCTGGGCTCCGTTGATTACAGCCTGGCCGTAGATAGCAGCCGGTCCTGTGAGCGGTCCGATTGCTCCGAGTGTCAGGGTGTCTCCGTCACTGCTTGAGCTGCTTCCGCCGCCGCATCCTGCAAGTGCGAATACCATCATGCAGGACATTGCCACAACTGCGGCTTTCTTAAAATAGTTCTTCATTTCGTTACCTCCATCAATACCTTTCTTTAGTTTGGTTTTTCCGACTTAAGTGATAAGTGATAGTTGATAGTTTGGCTTTGTGCCCGAGCTTACCTGCCTTTCGGCAAATAATAAAGCCTGCATTGCTGCAGGCTCATAAGCTCTTGAAGTGCGCTACGCGTGACTTTGATGGCTCACATCGCCTGACAGCAGAAATTGTCCTCCACGACTCCGATGACCGTAAGGACGCTCATAATGCTGATAATGACGACTGAGCTGATAGTAAAATACATCAAAATGTCTCCTTTCGCTTAACACATTGGTAGGATAACATTGTGAAGATTGTGTGTCAATACTTTTTTGTGTAAAAACTCAAAAAACGCCGCTCATTTTGTGTACCAAAAACAGAACAACCCCGAAATGCGCCTCAAACCCGCATGTTTTTGTACAAATTATATTTATGTAGTGATATAATTAACCGTGCTCACAGAGCCGCCGGGACTTAAACCGGTAATATAAGAACAAACGAAAGGAAATTGACATGGACTACAAGATGACGATTGCCGGCCTGGAAAGGCACCTGCCTCTGTGCAAGGTCACTGACGATCTGTACATTGCAGGATTTATTATGTTCAACGACGTTGAGATCACCAAGGCTTGCGCTACCGAGCTTCTCAAGCTCGCACCTGAGTTTGATCTCCTGATTACTGCCGAGAGCAAGGGAATTCCTCTGGCTTACGAGATGGCACGTCAGGCGGACAAACCTTATATCGTTGCCCGCAAGGGAGCGAAGCTGTATATGAGAGACATCGTCAAGGTTCAGGTTAATTCAATCACCACCGACCACGTTCAGACTCTCTGCCTCGGTAAGGACGAAAGAGATGCCATGAACGGCAAGAAGATCCTGATTGTTGATGACGTTATCAGCACAGGTGAATCAATCGCAGCTCTCGAGCAGCTCGTTGAGACAGTCGGCGGAAATATAGTAGGCAAGTTCACAGTACTTGCAGAGGGCGAGGCCGCGGACAGAGACGATATCACATATCTCGAGTTCCTGCCGCTCTTCAACTCGGACGGCACACCGCAATAGCAGCGGATGCCGGGGAACTTCAAACCGCACGAAAAAGCACCGGATGCGCTCCGGTGCTTTTGCTTTGCCGTAAATTATCTACTTAAATTATCTATTCGTCGGCCGGTACCATTTTGCATATGGTCATGTATCTTGCGTTCTGATACTCGTATGCGCATGTGCTGAGTATGACGAGCTTGTCGTCGCCGGTGACCTCCACGTCGGTGGTGTACTCGGCGAGGCTCTTCATTTTTTCGATGTACTCTGTCGTCTCAGGCTCATCGTTGAAGTTTGTGTTGTAAACCTCGCTGTCCTGCGGCTGGTTGAGGAAGGCCCATATCAGCAGGTGATATTTCCCTTCCGGGGTAGTCAGCTCGAGCTGAGGATGCTCCTCTGCATACGACGGATCCTTGAGATATCTGAAATCCGCAAACATCGTTCCGTCCTTCATATGGTGCCCGTAGATTATCGTGTTGAACTGCTCAAAAGGCTTTTCGGTTATGCAGTCGACAAAGAGCGTCCCGCATCCGCGGTATGTCCCGTTAAATCCCGTGTAGAGATACTTGTCGTTGTCCTCGCCCTGCACCACCGGATAGTTGATATGCGTATCATCGTAATAAAGCCATCCGACTATATCGGAATTGATTTTTGAAAGCGAATCAAAATCTATATTGCCGGAGAACTCGGTCGCGCCCGCGATATCCGCGATTTCCGCGTAAGCTTTCTGGTTGAGCTTGTAGTTGTGGATAATCTTGTAAATATTAAACGCGCTCACCAAAACGATGGCCGCGAGACACACCATGATAACGTTCTCGGCCATGCGCCTTGTCTTGTTGTTCTTTTTCTTATTTTTCTTTTCCTGATTTTCTTGCTTTTCCTGATCCATACGCTATTCCGGCATTTCGATGCCGTCGTACCTTTCGATAAATTCTCTGATCATCGGCAGCACAGCCGCAACGCCGCCCTCAGCGTCCGACTCAATATTGAGAGGCATTACAGGGTCGTGAAGTGATTTTCTCAGGAGGAACCATCCGTCCGCTCCGTTCGTGCTGAAGTTAACTCTTACGCCCTCGTAGTTCGGCTGCTCGATTTCAAGTCCCTCCGTCTCAGAGGCCCATCCCGTGAAGTCCTCAAGGATTCTGTCACCGAGCGCCCCGAAATCCTCCGCTGTTATTTTGAGTCTTATCTCTCTGGCCTCTGCCGGTGTTCCGAGTGACTCGATCATGCTGCCTATCGTCTTTCCTTCTTTCTTAAGTCTTGCCGCGGCAACCACGATCTGCACCGCGAGGAAGGCTCCGTCATCAAGGAAGTAGTTGTCCGAGAACGCTGCATGTCCCGACGTCTCGATAGCGAGGAAGGCCTTCTCGCCCGCTTCGCATAGTTCCTGTGCCTTGTTTATTACGTTTCTGTATCCTCTCTTGAACCTCAGGTGTTTGAGCCCGAGATCCTCAGTGAGGAACTTGTTCAGCTGATTGGATGTTATGCTGTCCGTAACGACCGTGCCGCCCGGATAGTCATCGGCTCCGAGAGCAGCCGCAAGGGCAACTATTTCATTTCTCGCAATCGCCTTTCCATCAGGTGCGACCGCCGCCGACCTGTCAACGTCAGTATCGAATATTATGCCGAGATCCGCCTTGTTGTCAACAACTGCTTTGCTGATTGAAGCCATTGCTTCTTTATTCTCCGGGTTCGGCTGGTGATTAGGAAACATTCCGTCAGGCTCGAGGAACTGGCTGCCGCTTATGTCCGCGCCGAGAGGTGCGAGCACATCATTTGCAAAGAATCCGCCTGCGCCGTTTCCGGCATCGACTACGATATGCATTCCCTCGAGGCATCCGTGTCCCGCTTCCGTGACATCACCAAGTCCTCCCGAAATGAGAGAACGCAGATGAGCCGCATACATATCCATCAGATTTATCTCATGGGTCTCATACCACTCCCCGATGAAATTGTAAGAAGCTGCGGTGTCGAGAATTTTTGCGATATCCTCTTTCTCGAGACCTCCCTCAGCCGTAAAGAATTTGAATCCGTTGCGGTTGTAAGGCAGGTGACTTGCGGTGATCATAATCGCACCGTCCACCTCGTAATAAGGCATAACAGTGGACATGAACATAGCAGGTGTGGATGCAAGTCCCGCATCATAGCTCGTTGCGCCCATCATCTGGATTCCCTGGAATATGCCGACTTTGAGATCATCACCTGTTATCCTGGAATCCTGTCCGACCGCAATCTTCAGCTGGAAAGGATTCTTGTTCACCTTGTATGCGAGCCACATGGCAAAGGAGCCCGCGATGCGTCCCGCAATTTCCCGGTTGAGATTAACCTCTTCGCCCTGCACGCCCTCAAGTGCAATTCCTCTTATATCGCTTCCGTTCTGCAGCTTTCTTACATCTATTACCATATCAGCATCTCCGTCAGTATCTTATCTTAAAATACGCGGCATTCATGTCTCCGCGCGGTCCGCCTCGCGGACCTCAATCATTATACCATACACTGCATTAAAAGCGGGCACCGTCCGGTGTCCGCTTTTGCCTTTTACGTATTCGGCGCTCCGCGTCAGCCTGCGTAATTCTGCAGTATCTCCGCATCCCGCGCTTTTTGCTTCTCGAGCTGCTCCGCAACCATCATATCCTTTACCTTCATCAGACGGGTCTGATTTCCTCTCTCGTCCTCCGAAAGCTTCATCTGAATGTACTTGATGGTCTCCTGGTAGTTCGGAATCTTAACGTGCTCAAGCGCGTTTACACGGCGCCTTGTCTTTTCAATCTCGTCAGCAAGCAGCATAGCTTCCTTTTCCATCTCAGCAAGCTTCATCAGCTGAGGGAAAAGCTCTGTCAGCTTCTCGATTGCCTGGTCCAGTGCTCCGGATGTCGTCGCAAATCCGTAAGGATATACGCTTCCCGTATCCACCGAAGTCTGCTGGAATTCGAATGACGGCACATCAACCGACATAACGTTCTTGGTCTTGGCAACAAGCGAGACGCTGTTTTTAGGGTACATCAATGCTTCCTCGAGCATCTCAGGGTTGATCTCAGCCCTGGCAACCGCGAAGCTCTGATATACCTCTGCAAGCTGCGGGTCTATTTCCTCACGGAAAGCTTTTATCTCACGTGCCTGATCAAGGAATATTCTCATCAGCTCATCACGTTTATCCTTCATGAGCTTGTGTCCCTTGATGGCTACCTTGAGCTGACCCTTGAGCTTGGAAAGGACCATACGAGTCGGATTTACATTAAGTCTGGCCATACTCTATTCCTTTTCTGTGTCATACCACTCATCAAGATATTCATCGTGGATACGTTTGAGCTCTGATCTCGGCAGTTCTCTCAGAAGCGACCAGCCGATGTCCAGCGTTTCCTCAATAGTTCTGTCGGTCGTGTATCCCTGGTTTACGTACTGTGCCTCGAAATCGTCCGCGAATTTCGCGTACAGCTTATCGAGGTCTGACAGTGCCGCTTCACCGAGGATTGCCATGAGTTCCTTGGCATCCTTGCCCTTGGAATAGTTCGCAAAGAGCTGGTTCATCGTATCGGCGTGATCCTTACGGGTCTTGCCTTCACCGATACCCTTATCCTTAAGTCTCGACAGCGAAGGCATTACGTCGATAGGCGGTGTGATGCCCCTTCTGTAAAGGTCTCTCGAAAGGATGATCTGTCCCTCTGTGATATATCCCGTCAGGTCAGGAATCGGGTGCGTGATGTCGTCCTCAGGCATCGATACGATAGGAATCATCGTAATCGATCCGTCGATACCCTTCTTCTTGCCGGCTCTTTCGTACATTGTCGCAAGGTCGGTGTACAGATATCCCGGATAACCACGACGTCCCGGTACTTCCTTACGTGCTGCTGAAATCTCACGAAGTGATTCAGCATAGTTCGTGATGTCCGTAATGATTACCAGTACGTGCATCTCCTTTTCAAAGGCAAGATACTCTGCCGCGGTCAGTGCCATACGCGGCGTAGCGATACGCTCAACCGCAGGGTCGTTCGCGAGGTTCAGGAACATTACGGTTCTGTCGATAGCTCCCGACTCACGGAAGTCTGTCATAAAGAAGTCCGCTTCCTCGTAGGTGATACCTACGGCCGCAAATACTACGGCGAACTTGGAATCGGTTCCGCGTACCTTGGCCTGTCTTGCGATCTGAGCCGCGAGGTTAGCGTGCGGAAGTCCCGAACCCGAGAAGATAGGCAGCTTCTGTCCTCTTACCAGTGTGTTCAGTCCGTCGATACCGGATACTCCGGTCTGAATGAATTCCGACGGGTACTCTCTTGCAGCCGGGTTCATCGCCAGGCCGTTGATGTCCAGCTTTTTATCAGGAATGATTTCCGGACCTCCGTCGATCGGACGGCCCATTCCGTCGAACATTCTGCCGAGCATGTCGAGCGATACTCCGAGCTCGTTTGCGTGTCCGAGGAATCTGACCTTGGAATTCTGGAGGTTCATTCCCGCTGCTCCCTCAAAGAGCTGAACCAGGACGTCGGTTCCGTTAATTTCAAGAACCTTGCAGTGGCGGATTTCTCCGTTGGAAAGCTCGATTTCTCCGAGCTCATCGTAACCTACTCCTTCAACGCCTTTGACCAGCATCAGAGGGCCGGTTACTTCTGATATGGTTTTATATTCTTTAATCATCAGCCTCACCTGCTTCCTTTTCCAGCTTCTCAAATGCGTCATCAAGTTTTCCTGTGAGGTTTGTGTAGGCCGATTCAACGTCCTTTTCCTCTGTGTACTTGAAACGTCCGATATCCTCTCTCAGTGACATGTTTGCAATCGGATTGAATCCGACGCCCTCACCGAGTGCCTTAACTCCCTGATCATAGTAGTGCAGGATAAGTGACATCAGCTTGAACTGCTTATCAACGGATGAATATGTATCAACCTCGTGGAATGAGTTCTGATGCAGGAAGTCCTCACGGATCATCTTGCAGACCTCGAGTTTGAGTCTGTCCTCCTTGGACAGTCCGTCAACTCCGACGAGCTGTACGATTTCGTTGAGTTCCGACTCCTCCTGCAGAAGGCTCATTGCCCTCTTTCTGTTTGCAGGGAATTCCTTGCTGATATGTTCTCCGAACCAGTTATCGAGTCTGTCCTGATACAGCGAGTAGCTGTTCAGCCAGTTGATTGCAGGGAAGTGTCTCGCTCTCGCAAGTGTTGCATCAAGTCCCCAGTATACCTTGACGATACGGAGTGTCGCCTGAGACACAGGCTCCGAAATATCTCCGCCCGGAGGTGATACGGCTCCGATTGCGGAAAGTGCTCCGATTCTCTCGTCCTTGCCGAGGCATACGACTTTTCCTGCTCTCTCGTAGAACTGTGCAAGTCTCGAAGCGAGGTACGCAGGGTATCCTTCCTCGCCCGGCATCTCCTCGAGACGCCCGGACATCTCACGGAGAGCCTCGGCCCATCTCGATGTCGAGTCGGCCATCAGCGCTACCGAGTATCCCATGTCTCTGAAGTACTCTGCGATTGTGATTCCCGTGTATACCGAAGCCTCTCTTGCGGCTACCGGCATGTCGGATGTGTTGGCGATGAGTACGGTCCTCTTCATCAGGGACTCGCCTGTCTTAGGGTCGACGAGTTCAGGGAACTCCATCAGTACCTCTGTCATCTCATTACCACGCTCGCCGCATCCGATATATACTACGATGTCCGCGTCAGCCCACTTCGCGAGCTGGTGCTGAATTACCGTCTTACCCGAACCGAAAGGTCCCGGAACTGCGGCAACACCGCCCTTGGCGATAGGGAACATCGTGTCGACTACTCTCTGTCCCGTAATCAGCGGGTCATTCGGAGGCAGCTTCTGCTTGTACGGTCTCTCAACTCTGACCGGCCACTTCTGCATCATTGTGCAGTCGTGATCCTTTCCGTCAGCATCGGTGACCACCGCAACAACCTCATCTACTGTAAAGCTGCCTTCTTTGATGCTCTTAACCTTACCGGCAACGCCGTAAGGCACCATTATCTTTTGTACTACTGCAACGGTCTCCTGAACCGTACCGAGCACATCACCGGCCTCCACTTCATCGCCTTCCTTTGCAACTGCGACGAAGTCCCATTTCTTTTCATGGTCGAGAGCCGGCTCGCTCACGCCTCTCGCAATGTTCGCTCCGGTCTTTTCGAGCAGTACCGACAGAGGTCTCTGAATTCCGTCGTAAATTGTCTCGATAAGTCCCGGTCCGAGCTCTACGGACAGCGGCATGCCGGTAGTCACAACAGGCTCGCCCGGCTGCAGTCCGGCTGTCTCCTCGTAAACCTGAATCGAGGCATTGCCGTCCCTCATCTCGATAATCTCGCCTGTCAGGCCGACGTTACCGACCTTGACTACGTCGAACATGTCGGCTTCGCCCATGCCCGACGCTACTACAAGCGGTCCGGCTATCTTAACGATTGTACCTTGAATCATGCTCTTTTTCCTCCCTACTGATCATCGCCAAATAGGATGTCCGCTCCGACAGCCTTCTCTACCGCGTGCTTGACGTTCGAGAGACCTATTCCGTAGCTTCCGTCACTGCCCGGGATTGCGACTATAGCCGGAATCCTCAGTTCAGCATATTTAGCAATTTCCTGTTCCAGTTCCATGTAGAACTTTTCCGTGATGTATATGATGCCGTAGTCCTCCTTCACGATTCTGTGAAGTGTCTCTGACGCCTCCTCGGCGTTTGTGACTACGTGGGCTTCAAGGCCGAAGACTTTGAAACCCAGGACGCTGTCAGCATCGCCGATTATTCCTATCTTATTCATAAGTCTTCCTTATCCTTTCCGCCAGCTTTTCCGGGTTAACTCCGGCCAGCTTGCCTGCCATCAGGATTCTGATATTTTTAATCTCCATCTGCTTGGCCACGAGATAAGCAAAGAGTACGTCCGGTCCGTAAGATTCCGACTTTGCCTGTTTGACATATTCAATCAGGGCATCATCGCAAAGCTTCTCGAACACTGCGTAGTCCTTTGTTCTCGCAAGGTTTTCCCTTCCTTCCGTTACCGCCCCGTAGAGGTCGCTTCCGTTGAAGTACGAAGCAAACGTTCCCGCATCGGCATCAAATATCCTGCCGTATGTGATCTCGTCGATGTTGCCTCCCGGGATGAATACATCCTTAAAGTACATCCATGACTGATCCATGGCTTTGATTCTGATGTAGGTTTTGAGGTTGATAACGTCAACCGCCAGCCTGACATAGCCTTTTACAAATTCGTTTTTCGACTCCTCGGCGACTTTGGTGATGTCTTTGTAGCAGTACTTGTCACAGACAAAATCGACATACTGCGGATCCTTGGTTCTGCCGAGAACCTCGGCAGCTTCCATGATAGCCGTGTACATGTACTCTGTGACGAATACTCCCTTGCGGTTTCTGACCGCATCGATCATAGTCGCCAGAGGAACGGTTCCCTTGTCGAGCAGAATGTCCGAGTAATCCTTGCCGAGCACTTCGGATTTAAGGAGAACCTTGATGTTGTGGTAATCGTTCGGATAAACCAGCACGTCAAGTTCCTTGTAGCCCTCGCTCAGCTCCTTGATTTCATCGAACATGTCGCTCTTGTCTTCTCTTAGAACCGCCTGGTATGTTTCAGGCCGGAAGCTCATGGCCTCGCTTCCGTAACCGGCATTCTGTATAACGGAGCATATCTCGTCGATATTACCGGAGTCTGTCATCGCACGGAACTGTTCTTCCTTGATTAGCTGTCTCTCGTGGCTTCTTACGAATGCCGATGAGAAGATGTAATCAGTTCCCATATGAAATCTCCTTTCTCGCTCCTGCCGGGTTATGCGTCAGGGAAAAGCAGCTTTGCCACCTCACCCGTCAGCTTTTCCTTCTGGTCCTCGACCAGCTTCTCGATGGATGCGTTTATCGAGATATCGCCCTGCTTCAGCAGGAAACCGCCCCTGATATTGGCAGGATCCTTTCCGACTGTAAGCTTTCCGGCGAATTCCTTCCCGAGTTTTGCTCCATACTTTTTAATGTCGTCGGCGGAGAGCTGGATTTCTCCTCCCTCGTCCGCAAACGCTTTCAACTGATTGGTTAAGAATCCGAGGTAATCCTCATCCTTGAGACTCTTTATCTTGTCAAGTGCCGCGCTGAAGCTTTCGCCTATAACTTCCTGTTTTGCGTCAAGCTTCATCTTTCTTGCCTCAAGGCCCGCAACGGACTCACGTCTCTCGATGAGAGTCTTGCTGTCTTTTTCCGCGCGTTCCTGAGCTTCCTTTTTGATTTTGTCGGCTTCGATACGAGTCTCGCTGAGGAGTTCCTCCGCCTGGGCCTTTGCCTCGCCGGTAATCTTGTCGGCGTATGCCGAGGCCTCGTCCTTAATCCTGTTGGTTATGGACTCAATACTCATATGTCACCGTTTCCTTTCTGATGTTTAGTTCAGTTCTGTATTAAGCTACAGTGATTCCGTTGTACATCAGGAACGAAATGATGAACGCGAGGATTGCGTATGTCTCTACCATTACAGCGTAGATGATTGCATTACCAAGTCTGCCCTCTTTCTTGGACAGCAGCATGATACCTGCAGCGGCAGCCTTGCCCTGGGAAATTCCGGACAGGATTCCTACTACTCCGATAGGAACTCCCGCAAACAGGAATGCCAGACCCTGAGCGGTTGTCAGTTCGAGAGGTGCTCCTCCGAGAACTCCGACCTTTGTCAGAATCATGATGGCGATTACCATTCCGTAGATACCCTGTGTACCAGGCAGAGCCTGCAGTACCAGTGTTGAACCGAAGCTGACGTTGTCGCCGGCCATTACGCCGTCCGCAGCCTCACCCGCGATACCTACTCCGAGCGCGCTTCCAACGCCTGCGCAAGCTGCGATTGCTGCTCCGAGAACAGCCAGTGTAAGTCCTAAACTCATCTTATTTTCCTCCCTCAATAATCTTGATATATTTGGTGTTTCTGTAAAATGGATCAAATTCTCTGCCGCCGCCTTCGTAGAACTTTCCGAAGAACTCAACGTACTGCAGTCTGCAGGAGTGTACGAACGCTCCGAGTGCGTTGATGGCGAAGTTCAGCGTGTGTCCGACTGCGAATATCAGAATGAACATCACTACTCCGACGACGCTCTTGCCTCCCATGGATGCAAGGAAGTTGAATACCTGCGCGATTGACGTGGACGCAAGTCCGAGTCCGAGCAGTCTCGAGTACGACAGGATATCCGAGAGGTTTCCGGTGACTCCGCTGTATATGTTCCATATACCGAGAGCCTTGCCTGCACCCTGAGCCACAAAGATCGGAAGTATCAGTGCCAGGATGAATCCTATTATCGACATCCACTTTCCGACAGGCACAAGTGCATCATTCACCTTTCCTCCGAACAGCCACATCACCAGTCCGAGTACGATCAGGTACCAGACAAAGACGTCGTTGCACGCATCAAGGAACTTTCCTTCTTTAATTTCCTCGTAAGCCTTGATTCCCATACCCACGAAGAGGTGAACAACTCCGCACGCACAGGAGAATACGAGGAAGACCATAGGCTTCTTGGCCGGATCGAGCCACAGAGGATTGATGGTCACTGTCTTGCCGAAGAACGTACTCGCGATAACCTGTATCGCATCTCCGAATATGCTGCCGAACATGAATCCCCAGAATATACTGGAGATACCGCTGTAGAAGATAACCTTCATCAGCTTGCCCGCGCTGCCCTCCGTGATTTTGAGTTTCTTGATGGCAATCACTGTTCCGATGACCAGGATCAGTCCGTATCCCACATCTCCGAACATCATTCCGAAGAATATGATGTAGAAGAATGTGAATATCGATGTCGGATCGACCTCCCAGTAGCTCGGCAGAGAGTAGAGTTTGGTGATGAATTCCGCCGGTGAGAAAAAGCTCTTGTTCTTGAGCTGAACCGGTACGTCCTCCCCCTCTTCCGGATTACTGAACTCATAGTTGCAGAAGTACTTGTCCAGAGTCTTGTCTATCTCGCCCATGGCGGCCGCCGGCACGTAGCCGTCGAACTCAAAGGCTCTGTCCGTGTTGACAAGGTTGCTTCTGACCTTTGCAGCGTCTCTGTCGATTACCTGCATGTCGTGGTAAATCTCAAGATCGCTTCTGTAACTTGATTTTTCCGCTATCTGTCCAAGGATTTCTTCTTTCTTGGCCTGGAGGGTTTCTATTTCCTCCCTGCATTCCTCGATATTCTCCGTCACGGTTCCCGGAGAATCGTTGAACGCAGGCTTTGAGAATCCGGCCGCCTTGACCTTTTCAAGGACCTTGGCCTCGTCCTCATGGAAGCACCACAGGCGTGCGTAAAGCTGCTCCTTGTCTCTGGCAATTTCCTGAAGCTCGCAGGCGTATCCCTCCGTCTCGAGTTCTCCGGCCAGCGTCTCAAGGTCCGCATTCGGCGGGAATACTCCGAGCAGAAGTGACATCCTCTCGGTGGACTTCATCTCAAGAGGAAGCTGATACGGTTCCCACGGAGTGAGCGCATATATCTGCGTGTTTGCCGCGTTCTCCTGAGCCTGTGCCTGATTGTACTGATCGTAAAGGTCCAGAATCTCGTCGGTCTCCGCTTTGAACTTCTCCTCCTGTGACCGGAGATTTTCAAATTCCTCCTCGGTCACCGTCTTCCTCAGTGCAAAGGCCGGCTTGGTATCATTGCCGTACTTGTCGAGGACTTCGAGAGCCTGACTCACTCTGCTGACCTCTTTATCTTTTTCGACTGTCCCGGCTTCATCCCCGTCCTTTACGACGAGCTGCTGCCATTCCTCGTCCTGGAGCTTGTCCTGACTGTCGGACACTTCAACCAGACCGAGGTTCATGAGATCGCTGAGCAGTGCCTCTCTTTCCTCCTGCAGACCTATGACAGATAGTTTTTTCATTTTAACTATTGCCATTTATTTGCCCACAACCTTTCCGACTATAAAGTCTGCCACGCCGTCCAGCTTTGTCCGGCCACCTTCCTTGATCTTTTCGCATGCTGCGGCTTCTTTATCGATTATGTCCTGATAAAGCTTGCCGGCTTCGGCCTCGGCTTTGTCCATGGCATCCTTGTATACCTTGTCCGCTTCCTTGGCCGCTGCATCGAGCAGATCCTTCGCTTCTTTTTTGCCTTCAGCAACGATTTGAGCTGCATCTTCCTCTGCCTTTTTCCTCGCGGAATCGGCAGCAGATTCTGCAGCTCTCACTTTCTCAATATCTGCTTTCGACATAAGCTACTTCCTTTCTTTTGCAGCGCGTGCTTCTGCCTAATTGCCCTTTATTGCGCAGAAAGGAGCTTCCTCTGCGGACGCTCCCTTACACGCTCACAAATACTTAGATAGACTAATTATACCCGTATTTTTATTGTACTTCAATAAAAACAATTTGCTTTTATCAGTCGAGCACAAATATGCCCGCTGTTATGAATGTAAATACAAGCATAACGACGATTAAAACGATTGCGATAATCCTCGACATTCTGTTGAGTTTCCTGCGTTTTTCCTCATATGCCTGCATACCGCTCTGTGAACTCTTCTTATTGTTATTATCCGCCATTTCCGAAATCCTCTTTTCCTTATTATTTATGATAGGTCTCGTTGCTGTTTATTTTGAAAGCTCTGTATATCTGCTCAAGCAGCACCACCCTCGCGAGCTGGTGGGGCAGCGTGATCCGTCCGAAGCTGAACTTCATATCCGCGCGCTTCTTAACGGCATCGCTGAGGCCCAGGCTTCCTCCGATTATAAAGTCCACCGTCGAACTTCTCATCGAAATCTTTTCCATCTCGTACGCAAGGTCCGTCGAAGAAAGCTCCTTCCCTTCGATTTCGAGAGTCACCGCAAAGTCGCCATCTCCGATTTTCGCGAGAATGCTTTCGCCTTCCTTTTCTTTGACCGCAGTCTCATCCGCCGCCGAAGCATTGGCCGGAAGCCTCGCTTCCTTTAATTCGACAATGCTCAGATTGCAGTAAGCCCCGAGTCTCTTGCTGTATTCGGCCACCGCATCGCGCCAGTAGCTTTCTTTCAGTTTTCCTATACAGATTATCCTTATATTCATTCTTTACTCCAGATAACTCACCTCGTCTTTGGGAGCTATTGTCATGATGTAGTGTTCGTCACGTTCAAATCCCGAGTCTTTCAGTATCTGCTCGACGGCCTGTCTCGCATAAAGCGGTGCGTTATTCTTGTCGCTCAGATGGGCAAGCATTATCCTCGGCGCTGCGGCCGCGGGGTTTTCATTGTATCTTTCGGTCAGAATCCTGCCGAGAACCTCACCGGTCGTCTCGTTCGACAGGTGTCCGCGGTCCCCTTTTATCCTGCGCTTCAGCGCATAAGGGTACTCGCCGTACATCAGCATGTTCTCGTCGTGATTCGCCTCAAACACCAGGAGGTCGGCCGTCCTCATTTCGTCGTATATCTCATCGGTCACAATACCCGTGTCCGTGACCACTGTCAGCTGCTCGCCACCGGAAAGAATCGTATAACCCACCGGCTCCGCCGCATCGTGACTCAGTTCAAAGGCCCTGACGGTCACGTCGCCGAACTCTGCCGTATCGCCTGCGGCTATCGTTCTGCATCTCTCCTCAGGCACTCTTTCAAAACCCGCGCATCCGAGCTGCGTTCCCCGGCTCGCATAGAACACCGCATTCACGCATTTCGAGGCAACGGGTCCGATGCTCTTCACGTGGTCCGTGTGCTCGTGCGTGATGAGCACCGCGTCGATATCCTCAGGTCCGAGATTTTCTTCCGCCGCGGCCGCCATAATCTTTCTCATCGCAATCCCGGCATCAAGTATTATATTTGTCTCTTCCGTTTTAATTATGTATGAATTTCCGGAGCTGCTGCTCCCGACTGATATTACCTTCAATTCTTCTCCTCAGGCGGGATTTCCCGTCCCATGTTTCTAACGAAATTTCTGTCCCTTCTGCAGATTGCCCCGTACGAACAGTACTCGCATACAAGTCTGCTTGAATTGATAAGCGGATGAATTCCTATCTCGCCCGCAGTAATGTCCGAGGCGATTTCCTTTATCCTGCTTTCTACCTCGCCGCGGAGGAAGTCAAACTCCTCCCTCGGGATGCTTCCGTCCTTTTTGCTCCTCGTCGGTGCCAGGACTTCCTCAGGCATTGCATCGAGCACACCCGGCTCATCCACGTAAAGCCCCCTCAGCTTGTAGTAATCCGCAGGATCCGCTTCCTCGATTTTTTCCATATTGTCCGCGGTTTTGTTGTTCGCACCCTCAATCGGATCCTTGATATTAAAATAGAACATTCCCGCAGGCTCATACTTGTCACCTGCCGCGGACATAAGATATATCATCAGCTGCATCTTGTAGCCGTTCTGCATCTTCCATTTATCGAGTCGGTCGTTTCCTGTCTTGTAGTCTATGATTCTCACGCGGTTTCCGTCGCCGACGCTGAGTATGTCCGCCCTGTCGATTCTGCCCTCGATGCGCACCGGAGTGCCGTCAACATTAAACTCGACAGGAGAGAACTCTCCGCCTTTGCCAAACGCTTCCTCGAACTTCGCATCGGAAACGCTTCCCGATGAAAGCTGTTTCGCAAGAGCCCGCACCGCACCCGCGCATATCTCGCGGATTCTGTCCATGCGGTATGTCTCGCCCTCGGTCGATACGAATAAACCTCCGCCGTAGCTTTCACTTATCTTTTCAAGTTCTTCCGAAACGATTTTTTCAAGCTCATCATCGCTGCACCCGGAAAGCTTAATGCCGTAGCCTCTGTCCGCGATGATCCTGCCCGCGATACGTGTCAGACATTCGTGATAGACATCTCCTATTGAACGCGGGTCGCTCGAAAACTCCCTTTCCTCTGTCGGTCTGAGGCCGCGGTCGACATAGTATCTGAACGGGCACTCAAAATAATTCTGCAAAGCCGATGCGCTCAGCACAAGCGAACCATCATCCCTCGTGTAAAGCTTTTTCGCCTTTTCCTGTCCGAGCGGCTTCGGGTCGTTCTCATCACGCGCAAGAGAAAGCATGGTATCAAAATTATCCTGTCCGTTGTCCTCGTACCACCGGAGAAGCGCAGCCGTCAGATCATCGGATACCGCCGGCGTGTTTCTGTCTCTGATGCGGTTAATAAGATGCCTCAGTGTTTCCTTTCCGGTTCCGACAAAATCGCCGGTTCCGGTATCAGTGATTCCGAGGCTGCCGGCGCCCCAGCCGGCACTGATAATATCCTTTTTTATAAGATGCTTTTCGTTTATCTCAGGGAAGAGTTCTGTGAGCAGATCAATCACCGTCGAAGGGGTCGCCTCTCCTCCGTCGGCATCTGTCATCGACCAGCTTACGTATAACTTTTCCGAAGATTTTGACATTATGCGGTACATCGCCGCATTTTCCTCGTTCATCTTGATGTCATCAAGTGAACCGAGTGCAAAGCCCATGTCCCTGAACCAGCCCTTTTCGTCGACCGAGAAAAGCCCTTCCGGTTCGGGCTGAAGCGGCAAAGTGCCTTCGTTTGCTCCGAGTATCACGACGGCCTTCACCGGACGCGGCCTCGTACGTATCATCGTTCCCACGGAAAGTCCGTCGGCTGCCGGCGGGATCACGCCGACTTCGATGTTTCCGAGTCCCGTCAGATAGACTTCCGTGAACTCCGCAAGGTCCATCGGCTCATCGCCCATGATTTCCGAAATCTGGTCGAGGAGCGACAGCGCGGCCTGATAGCTCTGCACGGACCTCTGAGCTTCCGCGCCGTAGCCCAACGCCTCCTGCTCTTCAGCGGCCTTTTCAACTTTATCACCGAGTCCGAGTGTCTCCTGCAGGTATTTTCTGTAGTCTCTTACAAACTCCCCGACAGTCGCAGCCTTTGTTATTTTTTCAAGAGCCTTCACGGGCTCCATAGCCTTTTCCCTCAGCTCATTCAGATGAGCGAATTTTTCCTCACCGAGAGCCGCCTCACCGTACTTGAACGGTCTGTCCCACATCGAACCTTTGATGTGATAGTTCCTTACGTAATTTTCGAGTTCCTCGGTGTCCTCATAGCTGATGTCCGCCGCGAGTCCCGTCTTGAGCATAGAGAACATAAGTCGCGGCGCCTTTTTATGAACAAGGAACCACAGCCCGTTTACTATGCACGCAACAGGCGCGGTGTCCGTTATATTCCTTGATGAATCGAGGAACATCGGCAATCCGTATTCCTCAAATGTACGTGCAACTATCGGCTGCATGACGCCCTCGTCGTTTGCGATGATCTGGATATCGCGCATCTCGTATTCCAGGTCTCTCACGAGATGCAGCACATAAGCCGCGGCGCTTTCCGCCTCGTAATACGGATTGGCCGCCTGAACCACGGTCAGGTCCTCCGGTATGAACCCGGCATTGTCTGCGATCTCCTGCTCCGTCAGTTCATCGTTCCAGAGTCCCGATTCGATCCTGCGCACGGTTTCGGATTTTTCCGCTGCATAATCTGCCGGAATTTCCTCAAGAGTCATTTCGATTCCGCGCTCCGCGCATCCCTTCCCGAGCATCGAGATAAGCTGTCCGTCGAGACCGAAGTCGTTTCTGTTCACGATAAAGTTCACCGAAGCGGCTCCCTGCGCGAGTTCATACATCGCATTCGCGAACTTCGGCGTAATGCTGTCATATCCGTATATCCATATATTCTTTCCGGCAACCACGGCAGAGCCGCGCATCGCCTCAACGTACATCGCGATGTAATCCTCGGAGTCCGTGTATCTGCCTTCGATTGCCTGCTCGTATGATTCGATTATTCCGCCGAGCTCTTTCAGTTTGGCTCTGAGCAGTTCGTCCGCATCATCAGAACCGAGCATCTCGTTAAGCTGCTCCATCGTGCAGTCCTGCTGCTTGAATTCCGAAATGAAATCGTTGAGCATTGCGGCAAAAGAAGTTTTGGCCGCAGGCTTTCTGTAGATTTCGAGCTCGCTCCTGTGCTGCTTTATGATTCTCGTAAGCAGCATGAATCTGCCGTACTTATCGAGCATCGGGACTGACTCAGTGCCTTCTGCCTGCAGAACCCTGAGTCCGAGACGGTTCATCGAAAGAACTTCGACGTCAAAGAGGCAGTCGGTGCCGAGCCAGCGGAGAGCCTGCTCTTCGGCGACCAGTGTGTACTGGTTGGGCACAAGAATAAGCGTCTCTCCCGGCGCCGCCTTGACGCGGTCGTAGATGAAACGCTCCTTGTCGATATTCTCTCTGCCTGCAAACAACCTCAGCAAATTAAACTCCTTGATTAGCGGCGTCCTGCGAGAGTTTGGCGCGGATGAATACGTCGAGGTCACCGTCCATGACGGCATCGACGTTGCCGACTTCGGCACCGGTTCTCGTGTCTTTGACCATGGTGTAGGGCTGGAAGACGTAGTTTCTTATCTGAGAGCCCCAGGTTGCCATTGACTGGTCGCCCCTGAGCTCGTTGAGGTCCTCCTTGTGAGCCTCCTCGGCAAGCTTGGTTAGCTTGGATACGAGGATCTTCATTGCGACTTCCCTGTTCATTATCTGGGATCTTTCGTTCTGGCAGGTTACGACTATGCCCGTCGGTATGTGCGTAATCCTGACGGCAGAGTCGGTGGTGTTGACGTGCTGTCCGCCGGCTCCTCCCGATCTGTATGTGTCTATCTTGAGGTC
>Ga0065709_1029379_pt1 | contig 26630 bp, 16 predicted proteins | sample Hoacrofraction14_2_FD_59096 | JGI IMG/M metagenome (GOLD analysis project Ga0065709, IMG submission 59096) | Hoatzin crop microbial communities from Cojedes, Venezuela, sample from fiber fraction 14 v1 | ecosystem: Host-associated > Birds > Digestive system > Esophagus > Crop | place: Venezuela...
GCCATACTGACATTCTTCGCAGTGCCGGCATATCTCTTTTATGTCGTGCTGTATCCCATAAGTCGTTTCGCCACAGGTATTTCCCGTCTTCTCCTGAAGATTTTCGGAGTGAAGATGACGAACGAGGACGCCGACCAGGCTTTCACGAAGGTCGACCTTGACTACCTCGTGCAGAGCAGTATTGACAAGGCGAAAAACGAGGACGATATCGAGGAGGAGGTAAAGATATTCCAGAACGCCCTCGACTTCTCGGATACCAAGGTGAGAGACTGTATGGTGCCGAGGACTGAGATAACAGCCGTGGAAATCAACTGCGACGACAACGAACTGATGAACAAATTCGTGGAGAGCGGCAATTCGAAAATCATTGTATACAAGGAAGATATCGACCATATCGTGGGATATATCCACTCTTCCGAGATGTTCCGCGACATCAAGGGATGGAGAGACAGGATCCGCAGTATGCCTTTCGTGCCCGAAACGATGGCAGCCCAGAAACTGATGCAGATCTTCCTCCAGCAGAAGAAGAGTCTCGGTATCGTCGTCGACGAGTTCGGCGGCACCAGCGGACTGGTCTCCCTCGAGGATATCGTCGAGGAGATATTCGGAGAGATCGAGGACGAGCACGACAGCGCCAAGTATGTGGCCAAAGACTTGGGCAACGGCGAATATGTGCTTTCAGCAAGGCTCGAGATAGAGAGAGTCAACGAGATGTTCGGGCTCGAACTGCCGGAAAGCGACGAGTATATGACTGTCGGAGGACTCATATTGCACTATTACCAGAGCTTCCCCAAACTCAACGAGGTAGTCACCGTCGGCAACTTCGAGTTCAAGATTATCAAGAATACTATGACAAAAATAGAGCTCGTAAAGCTAAAAGTTAAACAATAAAGCAATTTTTTAAAGCAAAAAGTCGTTTGTTTCACTTCTTTTTTGTAATTTTGCACCTTGAATTGGTGTAAACCAAGGACTAAAAGGAAAATTAACAAAATAAAAATAAAAACAGAAATGGCAATTTTAGGAAAAATCAGAAGCAAAGGCGGCCTTCTTGTCGGAATCATCGGACTAGGTCTGTTCGCGTTCATCAGCGAAGAGGCCTTCCGCTCGTGCGAGTCTTCCCGCAACGAGAGACGACAGCAGATAGGCCAGGTGTTGGGTGAGAAAATCGACGTTCAGCAGTTCCAGAAACTCGTCGACGAGTATACTGACGTCATCAAGATGACTCAGGGACGCGATAATCTCAGCGAGGCTGAACTGAACAGCGTGAAGGACCAGGTATGGAACAACTTCGTGCAGAACAAGATTATCGAGAAAGAGGCTGAGAAGATCGGTCTTACCGTCACAGACCAGGAAATCGCCAACATCCTCGCACAGGGTACCAACCCCATGCTCGCACAGACTCCTTTCATCAACCAGCAGACAGGTCGTTTCGACGTGAACATGCTGAAGAAGTTCCTTGACGAGTACAAGAAGATCAGCAGTAATCCGCAGTCTTCACAGGTGATGGAGCAGTATACTTCGATCTATAACTACTGGACATTCATCGAGAAGACTCTTCGCCAGTCTACTCTGGCAAACAAATATCAGAGCCTTCTGGCATCGTGCCTCCTGTCGAACCCCGTTTCGGCTAAGAGAGCTTTCGACGACCGCTCGACAGAGTCAAGCATACAGCTGGCTTCGCTCGCTTACTCTACTGTAAACGACAACGACGTGAAGATCTCTGACGCTGACCTCAAGGCTAAGTATGATCAGATGAAGGAGATGTTCAAGCAGAATGCCGAGACCCGCGACATCAAATACGTAGACTTCAAGGTTGAGGCTTCCAAGGCCGACCGCGACGCTATCGACAAGGATATGAAAGAGGCTCAGACAAAACTGCAGAACGGTGAGGATCCCGCAACAACAGTTCGCAAGGCTAACTCTCTCGTTCAGTTCGTGTCCATGCCGGTTTCCGCAAGAGTTTACCCCAGCGATATCGCAAAAGACCTCGACTCTATGGCTGTAGGCCAGGTGAAGGGTCCGAAGGTGAACACCGCTGATAATACTATCAACGTGATCAAACTGATCGCCAAGGTTCAGAAGCCTGATTCTGTACAGTTCCGTCAGATCCTGATCGGCGCTGAGACTCCCGAAAAGGCTCAGAAGACTGCCGACAGCGTAAGTCAGGCGCTGAGAGGAGGTGCCGAGTTCGCTGTCCTCGCAAAGAAGTACGGTCAGGAGGGTAAAGAGCAGTGGCTCACTTCCGCTATGTACGAGAGTCTGACTCAGTCGCCCGAGGGTGACAACCTCACTTACCTCAAGTCTATCATCGACGGTAATGTTAACGAGGTTCAGCAGGTGGCTCTCAGCGGCAACTACGCTATCATCCAGGTGCTCGCTAAGAGAGCTCCTGTAACGAAATACCAGGCTGCTGTCGTTAAGCGCTCTATCGACTTCTCGAAAGACACTTACTCTGCAGCTTACAACAAGTTCAGCCAGTTTGTCAGCGAGAGCAACGGTGACGCCAAGGCTCTTGAGGCAAACGCAAAGAAGTATGGATACAAAGTGCTCGAGCGTGCAGACATCGTAAACTCTGAGCATAATGTGGTAGGTCTCCGCGCCACCCGCGATGCAATGAAGTGGATCTTCGAAGCCAAGGAGAACAATGTATCTCCGCTCTATGAATGCGGCAACAACGACCATCTGCTCGTGATGATCATGACGAAGATTCACCCCGAGGGCTATCGTTCGCTCGAGGATGTGAAGGATATCGTCAAGGCTGAGGTGATGAAGGATAAGAAGTTCGACGTTCTGGCAGAAAAACTGAAGGGCGTGACAAGCATCGAGGCTGCAAAGGCTAAAGGTGCACAGATCACCGAAGTTAACCAGATCACCGCTTCTTCACCTGCCTTCGTTCAGGCTACCGGTGCAGGCGAGCCTGCTCTTAGCGGTGCTGTCGCTGCCGTGGCTCAGGGCAAGTTCTCCCCGAAACCGGTGAAGGGTAATGCCGGTGCTTATCTCTTCCAGGTGACAAACAAGGCTAAGTCGGACGGTAAGTTCGATGAGAAGAGCGAAGAGAATTCTCTCAAGCAGAGAGCCTTCCAGGCTGCAAGCCGCTTTATGAGCGAGCTTTACTCCAAAGCCGGCGTAGTGGACAACCGCTACCTCTTCTTCTAAAAAGCATTTCATAATAAGGTGTAAAAATAAGACTTGGTGATTCCTGAACAAGGGTCGCCAAGTTTTTTTTCAATTATGATATCTGTAGAAAACTTAAAGATCGAATTTTCCAGCCGTCCTCTCTTCGAGGATGTCGGTTTCGTAATCAACGAACGGGATCGTATCGCTCTCGTCGGCAAGAACGGCGCCGGCAAATCCACCATGCTTAAGATTCTCTGCGGGATGCAGCAGCCTACGGAAGGTACTGTCTCCATCCCCGAGGATTGCAAAATCGGATACCTCCCACAGGTGATGAAACTTGTCGACGACACCTCTGTTATCGACGAGACGAGGAAGGCCTTCCGTGAGATTTCCGAACTCGAAAAACAGATCGCAGATCTCAACGTTCAACTGGCCGGTCGCACCGACTACGAGTCGGAAGAATATTTCAGTGTAGTCAAAAAATTTTCGAGTGCACAGGAAAGATACGATTTGTTCGGCGGGAAAAATTATGAGGCGGAGATCGAGAAGACTCTCATCGGACTGGGCTTCAGGAGAGAGGATTTCAACCGTCCGACATCGGAGTTCAGCGGAGGATGGAGAATGAGAATCGAACTGGCTAAAATACTGCTGGAAAAGCCTGACGTGCTGTTGCTCGACGAGCCTACCAACCACCTCGATATCGAGAGTATACAGTGGCTCGAACAGTTTCTGCTGCAGAGCTCTAAAGCCGTGGTTCTCGTGAGCCATGACAGGGCGTTTATCAATAATGTGACAAATAGGACGTTGGAGATTTCCTGCGGCCGTGTGATCGATTACAAGGTCAGTTACAACGAATACGTGAAACTGAGAGCCGAGAGGAGGGAACAGCAGCTGAGGGCATACGAGAACCAGCAGAAACAAATCGCCGAGACAAAGGCTTTTATCGAACGGTTCCGATATCAGGCGACCAAGGCTATACAGGTGCAGAGCAAGATAAAAATGCTTGAGAAAATCGTGCCTATCGAAGTCGACGAGGTGGACAATTCTGCAATGCATCTGAAGTTTCCTCCCGCCCAGCGCAGCGGTGATTATCCCGTGATATGCGACGAGGTGAGGAAGGACTATGGCGAACATAATGTGTTCGATCATGTCAATCTCACTATTAAGAGAGGGGAGAAGGTGGCTTTCGTCGGCAGAAACGGAGAGGGAAAGTCTACTCTCGTGAAATGTATTATGGGACAGATTCCTTTCGACGGAAACCTTAAAGTAGGACATAATGTACAGATCGGATATTTCGCGCAGAATCAGGCGCAGATGCTCGATGAATCACTTACTGTTTTTGAAACGATAGACAGGGTGGCGAAAGGCGAAATTCGCTTGAAAATAAATGACATTTTAGGTGCTTTTATGTTTGGCGGCGAAGCATCGGAAAAGAAAGTAAAAGTGCTTAGCGGTGGAGAGAGAAGCCGTCTCGCCATAATAAAACTGCTTCTCGAACCGGTGAATCTGTTGATTCTCGATGAGCCCACCAATCACCTCGACATGCCGTCGAAGGATGTTCTCAAAGAAGCTATAAAAGCCTTTGACGGAACGGCGATTATCGTATCCCATGACCGTGAGTTTCTCGACGGACTTGTGTCGAAAGTTTACGAATTCGGTGATCATAAGGTAGTGGAACATCTCGGAGGAATATATGATTTCCTTCAGAAGAAAAATATTTCCAGTCTCGACATGATTTCGGCTCCGAAAAAGGATGAAAAACAAGTTGAAGAAAATAAACAAAAAATATCCGAAAACAAACTCTCTTATGAGGAGCATAAAGAACGTCAGAAACAACGTACGAAACTACAGAAGAGGGTGAAGGAGTCGGAGACCGCCATCGCCCGCATGGAAGAAGAACTGAAAAAACTCGACGAAATGCTGAGCAGGCCGGAATATGCTTCCGACATGAAAACTGTAGGGAAATATACCGAACTGAAAGAGGCCCTTGATGCCGAGACAGAGAGCTATTTCAGCATGATGGACGAACTTGAAAGTATGGAATCCTGACAAAAAAAGAGAAAATTAAAAGTTATATTTATATAAAAAAGCGCGATGGAGTAAAATTCATCGCGTTTTTTTTTGCTAGTTTAATATATTTTTTATAACTTTGCATCGTCTAGACAGATATGTTACAACTAAAATTTTAGTTTTATGCTTAACGAAGAAATGATAGATAACACCTCAAGGCCGGGGAATTCTTATGAATCAGCGCCTGAGCGTGGGAAAGTGCTTGAGAGACCAGCGGAGCCGTTGCAGCAGCAACAGCAGATGCAGAGTCTTGGCAATCAGGCAGAAGGTGTCGCGTGTCCCAACTGCGGAGCTATGAACGATCCCGAGGCTCTGTACTGCGCGTCGTGCGGAATAGCACTGCGGATGGTGTCGTGCCCCAACTGCGGCGCGGCGATGGAGCCCGATGCCGATTTCTGTGAGCACTGCAGGCATTACGTCAAGAGTGACGTCTGCTCCTTCTGCGGAGCGCGTCTCACCGACGACGATATGTACTGCCCCGAATGCGGCTCCCCCCGTGGAGGAATAGTATGTCCTAACTGCCATACCCTTAACGACTTTTCTTTCTGCAAACAGTGCGGAGTGCCCCTTACCGACCAGGCAAGGGAGATGATGGAACAGCTGAAACAGGATCCGCAGTTCCAGGAACTGAAACAACTGGCACAGGAATTCCAGGAACTCGACGGAGAACTGCCCTACAAGGATGAGCAGGAAAAGACTCGCATCGCACAGAGCGACGACATCAGGACAAGAGTGCTCACACTGCTCATGCAGGACGAGGGAGTGAAGGAACCGAAGGTACAGCCGTCGCAGAAAGTGAGAAAATCAAAAGAGCAGCTGAGCGCCGAGAAGGAAAACCTCGTGCTCAAGATTACGGAGATGCTCGACCAGTTGCAGATGCCTCCGGTACAGGTTCCGGCGCAAGCCAGAAATTATGCCATGGCGTGCAAGCCGGCGGGAATAAGGACCGGATGGGTGTGCAACTACAAGCATGCCGTTCACAGCAGTCCTTGTGCCTGTGCCAAACCACAACTGGGAGGCAAATGGATCGTATTAGGCAACGGATCGAAATCTTAACCATAAACAAGAAGATATAATGACAGTCAAAACAATACAACCAGAGGCAACAATTCGCACGGAGAGTCCGAAGACTGTTGTAACCAGCCATGATATCACCGTAAAATCCGGAAAGAAGGATACCCCGTCGGAATTCAGCGGTGACGACTTCGTCCTCAAGGGCAGGCGATATACCAACGAGAAATGTCTGTCAAACAGCTCCGGCGAGGCGCAGGTATACCTCGTGAAGTCGGAAGCAGGTGAGGAACTTGTTCTTAAGCTGTATTACCCTAATTTCAAACCCGACCGCAACGTGACAAAGGTCATCTTCAATATGGACTTCGAGATGATCATGTCGATAAAGGATTATGGGTCGGCCTATGTCGACGGCACCAAACGCGACTACGAACTCATGGAATACCTCCGCGGCGGGACACTGAAAAATTTCCGCGTCAACGGAGATATCAACAAGTTCAGGAGAATCGCCCTGCAGTGTGCCGGAGCACTGGCGTATATCCACAAGAGAGGAATCATACACAAAGATATCAAACCTGGTAATTTCTTCTTCCGTGACGAGAACCACGAAGAAGTGGTGCTGGGTGACTTCGGCATATCGTCGATCTTCGATGCCGACACGTCGATGATCACCAAGACGACACAGGCCCGCACTCCGGCCTTCGCGGCGCCGGATATGTATACCAACGTCATCGACGGCGAGGTGGAGATATCCCCGTCGGTAGACTACTATTCTCTCGGCGTCACACTCCTGGTGATATGGCTCGGCAGAAGAGCCATCGACCAGAACGAGCGCAACATGATGAGAATGAAGATGGAAGGACAGCTGCCGCACCTCAATGAACTGCCCGACAAGGTTAAGCAGATCATCCAGGGTCTCACCACAGTGAACCCCAACAAACGATGGGGCTACGACGAGGTGGAGAGATGGTTCAAGGGGGAAAACGTGAAAGTAGACCTTTCGTCACCGTATCTGAAATACAACAGTTTTGTCGTCGATCCGGAGAAAAACCTTATCGCGCAGGATCCGAAGCAGCTGGCACAGCTCTTCTACGAGAACCAGTCGCTGGCAGTGTCATATCTCTACAGCCATAAGGTGGAGCAGTGGCTCGAGCATTCCGGCAACGAGAAGATAGCGCTGAAGATCAAGGAGATAGTCAACGACCTGTATCCTGCCGACACCAAGGCTGGAATGATAGCCAGCATCTACGCTCTCGACAGCGAATTCCCGTATATAGACGTGAAAGGCAAGGAATGTACCGATATGCACTCGCTGTGCCTGTCGCTGATCAGCAATATGGCGGAATACGGCATGCTGCTGAGAAATCCCAACGACGACGTGTTCATATATCTGCAGACACACTCCGACTGCGATGTGGAGCGCCTGAGAAGCTATTTCAACCGTCAGAACAAGGCCGAGACGAGAGTGAAGATTCTCCGCATGGTTTACGAATTCGATCCCGATCTTCCCTTCCTGGCGAAATACCCATCGTCGACACTCAAGGAGATAAGTCACTCCTTCGGTTACTGCAACGTGAGCGACGACGACTGGAAGAGTCTCTGTGACGGACGACTGCTGTCGTGGATGTATCGTCACGCCGACAAGATGGCATGCGAATCGGTGAGAATACTTACCGAGGGGCAGGAGTTCTCGAAATCGTTCGCACACAAGGTGCTGTATAATATCGACCGCGACGCCGCCTTCGACCTGCGCGAGGCTGACACCCCGCAGAAGATCGCCGCGCTGATGAACGAGAAACTCCAGGACTGCCAGCATCTCGCTTCTGCCGATTTCGAAAGGCAGATGGAGAACTTCGTCAGTCTCGACGGATGTCTCGTATACTACGCACAGATGCACGGATGGTACGAGATAGTCAGTGAGCACAAACGCTGCTTCACGATGAACAGTGCGGAAAACAAAGACCGCATGGGAGCTTACGACATACAGACGGCGGCTTATCGCTTCTGCAAGATCCTCGGAGTGACCCCGACATACGTGCTCAACGATATGACGGTGGTCGACGACGGGCTCGATCTGCCTAACAAATACCGCAACGACATAAGAAACGAAATAAAACAGGGCAACTTCCCTCAGTGGCTGTCTATCTTCTATCACGAGAATCCGGAGACTGATTTCTCGGAGATGTACAGTTATGAGTACACACTGGAGAAATGGCTGATGCGTCTGGGAGAGTTTGATAACAACCAGCAATATTATAAGAGGTATGTGTCAGCCAAGGAAGAGACCGACCGTCAGGTGAACGCCGTAAGGAAACTGTGGCTCCACGCTTCGGCTAAGGAACGGATCTGGAACATCGTGTTCTACGGTCTCTGCGCTGTGTGGCTCCTGCTGATCATCTTCGTCGGCATCACCGACCACGGCCGCCGTTATCTTATGGACCACACCGTATTCAGCATCGGAGTGCCCCTCGGAGTGTGTACCGCCCTTATCTGCGTGGTACACGCCTACTTCAAAGGACTGGGCTTCTCGCTCTGTACGCTGTCTGCAATCGGAGGATTCATCACGGCAGCTATCCCGATAATGATCCTGAGAGAGGTATACAAGAATGTGCCATCGCTCTTTACCGTGGCACTGGTTGTCATATCGCTGGCTTACATCGCGATATGCTATCTTACCAACTACAGGCGAAATTCCGACGGCGACAAACAGGCAATCAACGAGGTGCTCGACGACGATATCAAATCGTCACTGCTCGAACCTCTGTATTATACTTTCAAAACACGCTCTTACAAGTTCAAAGGCAGTAAGTTCGCCATGCTGCAGGATGTAGGCAATCATGTGCATGCGATGGCGGGAGAGTGCGTCGTGCACTATATCTGCTGGAGTCTGCTCGTGGCTGTGTTCGTGATCGACTTCATTATCTACAGCCCCACATTCATGGATACCAAGAATCCCAAGCTGCCTACATGGAGGGTGGATTATCAGGAGGTGATCCATAATCTGAAACTGAGCGTAGAATAAAACAGATAGAATCGTATGAAGTGCGAACATTGTAACAAGGAAAACAGGAAGTCGGCAAAGTACTGCAAATGGTGCGGAAAGCCTATGGCACAGTCGAATGTGCTCGACAGGCTTGTCGGTCTCGACGACATCAAGAAGCAGCTCAAGACGATTGTCGATACCTACACCTTCCTTCGTTCGCGAAAGGATGTATCGGATATCCATCTGAGCATCAACTCGATAATCGTCGGTGAGACGGGTACGGGAAAGACTCTTCTCGCTGACGTGATGCGCGACTATTTCTATCAGCACCGCATCATCGAAAAGGACAAAATCACCGTCATCGACGCTGTGGATTACAGCCGTTTCGTGGATAAATGGGATGACAACATCAAAAAGGCGAAAGACGGTATCCTCTTCTTCGATAACGTGCAGAAACTGCTCCCGCAACAATACTCCAACCAGGTGAATCCCCTCGACAAATTGTTTGTCGAAATGGAGAAATGGAACGATAATCCTATCGTCATCATCGCCGGTCTGCCGCGCGGACTGGGTGAATTCCTGGAAAACAACCCCTCGGTGAGCAACAGATTCAAATATCGTTTCGACCTGCCGGAACTGGGATATCATCAGTTGTATGAGATCACACGTCGGCAGCTGCGCGACAAATACAGCATATCCGACTTCTCGCCGGAAGCCGAAGATCAGTTGCAGAGGCTCTTCAAATATATGGTCAAGACCAAGGATGAGACTTTCGGCAACGGTCATGTGGCTGTGAAGACGGCGGAGGATATTTTTACTTCTTTCATCGGTCATGGCATCGACACCGTGCAGGTGGAAAGAGAGGATATCCGCGGATATGTACCCGAAGAACGATCGCTCGACGAGATACTCAAAGACCTCGACCAGTTTATCGGTATGACGGAGGTGAAGAACACCGTCAAGGAGATAGCGTATCATGTGCAGAACAACATACAGCGCAAGGAGAGGGGACTGGGCAGCGACGACAAGACCGGCATGCACATCGTACTCACGGGAAATCCGGGTACCGGTAAGACGACTATCGCCCGGAAACTCGGGGAGATTCTTGCCGCCGTGGGATATCTCGACTCCGGACATGTCGTCGAGGTGGACCGCGCACAGATGGTGAGTCCGTATCAGGGTGAGACCCCGAAACTTGTCGACCGCCTGTGCGACAAGGCGATGGGGGGAATCCTCTTCGTCGACGAGGCATATACTCTGGCTCCGCTGAATCCCTCGGGAGAGAAGGATGCACAGGGAGGACAGGCTCTCGAAAAACTGATGAAGAGAATGGAGGACGACAGAGGGAAATTCGTAGTCATCGCCGCCGGTTACCGTACGGAGATGGACAATCTCTTCAGAATCAATCCGGGAGTGAAGAGCCGCTTCAACTATTTCCTTAACATAGAGGACTATACTCCGGATGAACTGTATCAGATACTGCTCACTTTCTGCAAGAAGAAAAAATATGTCATGTCGAAGGAGGGCGAGGAACTGGCACGGAAGTGCATCAAGGCAATGTATGATGCCAGGGACAAAGACTTCGCCAACGGACGGTCGATGAGGCAGTTGTTCGAGCAGATAGTGAGAAAGCAGGCCGAGAGGATGCAGAAGTGCGATATGGCGAAAGTCACCGACGAGGAACTGATGACCATCACGGCGGAGGATATCCCTTACGAGGCTCCCAAAGTGGCTGACTACAAGGACTGTCTCAAGAAACTCGACGGTCTGGTGGGCCTCAAATCCGTCAAGGAGGAGATATCCAACCTGGCCGCATTCCTCAACCTTCAGGTGAAGCGCGGGGAGACGAAGACGTTCCAGGGAAAGCATTATGTGTTCACCGGAAATCCCGGTACGGGAAAGACTACCGTCGCCCGCATCATGGCGGATATCTTCAAGACACTCGGCATCGTGACGAGAGGACAGCTCGTCGAGGCCGACAGAGCGAAACTCGTGGCAGGATATACCGGACAGACCGCGATAAAAACCAACCAGCTCGTGGATTCGGCTCTCGGTGGCGTACTCTTCATCGACGAGGCATACACCCTAAAACAAGGCGATAACGACACCTTCGGATCGGAAGCCATCGACACCTTATTAAAAAGACTGGAGGACGACAGGGGGAAATTTATCTGTATCGTGGCCGGATACACCGACCAGATGCATAATTTCATCGACTCCAATCCGGGTCTCAAGAGCCGTTTTACGCAGACGATACATTTCGACGACTATACACCCGACGAACTGACACAGATTTTCGTCAATCTCGCCGACAAAAAGAAATTCACCATCGACGATGCTACACAACAGGTGCTCCACCGGCAGTTCGAGTCGCTATATCTCCGACGGGACAAGAACTTCGGAAACGCACGTGAGGCGCGGCGTATCTTCGATGAGGCTGTCGAACACCAGAGCAAACGACTCATGGAACGCATGGGTGACAATTCGCTCACTGAGGCAGATATGTACGCCCTCACCATAGAGGATATCGACAGCAAAGAGACGAAGGCAGCACGTCCGCTCGATGAGGTGCTATCGGAGATCGACCAGCTCATCGGTATGCGCAACGTGAAGAACGTAATCCGCCGACTCGCCGTGCAGAGTATGTTCCTCAAACAGAGAATGGACTCCGGAGTGGGGAAGATGCAGCAGATGTCGATGCATTTCGTTCTCACCGGAAATCCGGGCACGGGAAAGACGACCATCGCCCGGAAGATGGGAGAGGTGCTCCAGTCGATGGGGATACTGCCCACATCGAAGGTGATAGAGGAAAACAGATCCACACTCGTGGGAAAATATATGGGCGAGACTCCCAAGATCGTCAACAATGCCTGCGACAGGGCTATGGGTGGCGTGCTCTTCATCGACGAGGCCTATACCCTCAGCGATACCAACGACCAGTATGGAAAGGAGGCCATCGACACCCTTATGAAACGTATGGAAGACGACAGAGGAAAGTTCTGTGTCATCGTGGCGGGATACAAGGATAAGATGGACGAGTTTCTCGAGGTGAACCCGGGACTGGCCAGCCGTTTCAGCCATCATCTGCATATCGATGACTACAACGAGGACGAACTCCTCAAGATCTTCGAGAAAATGGCAGCCGAACAGGAGTATGTCGTTTCGCCAGAGGCTGAATTCAAACTCATGGATGTCATCGCCAGGAAAGTGATACAGAGCGGTAGTTCGTTCGGTAATGCCCGTGCGATGCGCAATATGCTCGAGTCGACAATACAACAGCTCTCCATGAGGGTTTCCGAGATGCCGGCGGCCGAACGTACCAAGGAAGTGTTCCAGACGATTACGGCCGGCGACATCCCTGACAATAACTAGAAAAAAGGATTGATATGATAATTTGTCCTAATTGCAAACAAGAAATCGACGACGACTCGCACTACTGCGATCAATGCGGTCAGGTACTGCTCTTCTGCGAAAACTGCGGCAGGGTGGGGCTCGGCATACGCTGCACATCGTGCGGGGGTATGATGGTGTCGCCCGAACAGAGAGACCGCATGCTGCAGGAGAGGAACTCTTCGACGACCACGAGAGCTTCGATTTTCAACACCTTCCGTACGATGCCTACCAAGACCGTTACAGGAGGGGCTGACATGCGGACGGTGCAGCCGCAGAGGATGATGGGAATCCCGCAGCTCACGTTGTATAATCCGAGTCTCAATATACGGCTCGTCGGACAAAACGGTGCCATCATCGGACGCCGACAGGGCATCTATCAGGAATTTTTCGCTAACAACAAATATATTTCAGGTGTTCACGCTCAGTTGCTGTATAATGTGAATACAGGCTGGAGTATCGTAGACAAGCATTCTTCCAATGGCACACGGCTCAATCAGCACGCGCTTTCTCCGGATGTGCCAATGTCGCTGAAAAACGGTGATATCCTTACGATAGCCAACGTGAACTTCCAGGTTGGTATAATGTAGAATGACAAGGGAAAATGAAATTAAGAATCGAAGCTTCAAGCACTGTAGGCAAGGTAAGACGCAATAATGAGGATATGATCCTCGTCGGAGATGTCAAGATCAGGGACAACAGTTATCGCACGACTGTCGATATTGGTGATACTGGCATGTATACCGTGGCTCTTGCCGACGGCATGGGAGGCCATCTCGGCGGGGAAAAAGCCAGTGAGATGGTGCTTGACAGTCTTAAGATATGGACGAAGAAAGAGTGGGCCTATATGAATGCCAGCTCGTTCAACGAACTGTCGTACTATTGGCTGGAGCATATCAACCGTTCCCTCGAATACGAAGGATATAAGAATCCTCATTACGAAGGTATGGGTACTACATTGGTTGCTTTCGTCGTAAACTACGGCGACTGCTACTGGATTAACTGCGGTGACAGCCGTATCTACCGTTTCCGGGCTGGCCGGCTAACACAGTTGTCCAACGATCATTCCCTGAGCAATCTGATGGGTGACCACACGCATACAGGTATGATCATCAACTGCATCGGTGCCGGATGTACTTCGTCGTATCTCGATCTTGTGGAGTTCGGAGGGGATATCATGGCAGGCGACGTGCTACTCCTCTGCAGCGACGGACTCACCGATATGGTGAGCAACGAGGAACTGGAGATGCTCCTCCGCGGTAATGCCACGGCGAAAGAACTGTGCCGCGTGGCGGATGAGGCCGGCGGACGAGACAATACCTCCGTTTGTATTATAAAGGTAGTGAAAAAATAACGAACAATGCCATTAAGATTACCAGATAAACTTCCCGCTATCGATCTCCTGAAGAAGGAGAATATCTTCGTGATGGATACTTCCAGGGCTGCTCAGCAGGATATCCGTCCGCTGAAGATAGTGATACTCAACCTTATGCCTCTGAAGATAACTACGGAGACAGACCTCATACGGCTCTTGTCGAATACTCCGTTGCAGATGGAAATCAGTTTTATGAAACTGAAAAGTCATACTCCCAAGAATACTCCCATCGAGCACATGATGATGTTCTATAAGGATTTCAGTATCCTCCGGAAGGAGAAATTCGACGGAATGATCATCACCGGAGCGCCTGTCGAGGACCTTGAATTTGAAGATGTGTCATACTGGGAGGAACTTACCTCTATTTTCGACTGGGCCCGTACTCATGTTACGAGTACCATGTATATCTGTTGGGCCGCCCAGGCTGCGATGTATTATTATCACCACATCCCGAAGTATCATCTTGATAAGAAGAAATTCGGTATTTTCCGGCAGTATCCCCTTCAGCGGTCGCTGCCTATCTTCCGCGGTTTCGACGATTATTTCAATATGCCCCACAGCCGGCATACCGAGAATCACAAGGAGGATATACTGGCTTGCCGCGACCTTCAGCTCATCGCCGAGAGTCCCGAGGCAGGAGTGAGCATGATTATGGAGAGAAACGGACGTGAGTTTTATATCACTGGACATCTGGAATACTCTCCCAACACTCTCGATACGGAATACAGAAGAGATCTCGGAAAGCGTGACGATGTGGAGATTCCGAAACATTATTATGAGAAGGATAATCCTAATCTCAAACCTGTCGTTACATGGAGCGCTCATGCCAATCTCTTGTACAGCAACTGGATAAACTACTACGTATATCAGGAGACTCCGTTTGATATCAATCAGATTGAATGATACAACTCGAACTACTTTCTCCTGCGAAGAACCTCGAATGCGGTATTGCTGCCATCGACCATGGCGCTGATGCCGTATATATCGGGGCAAGCCGTTTCGGGGCCAGAGCTGCCGCGGGGAATTCCACTGGTGATATTAAAAGTCTCGTGGAGTATGCTCATCGTTTCGGTGCTCGTGTATATGCCACGGTGAACACCATCCTCTACGATTCGGAACTCAAAGATACCGAACGGCTTATCCATGTTCTCTACGATATCGGCGTCGACGCTCTGTTGGTGCAGGATATGTCGATATTGAAGATGGGCTTGCCCCCGATTGCTCTTCACGCATCCACACAGACAGACAACCGCACTGCCGACAAGGTGAAATGGCTTGCCGGTCAGGGCTTTTCCCGTGTGGTACTGGCAAGGGAACTGTCGAAAGACGAGATTGCTGCCATCCATGAGGTCAATCCCGACACCCAACTCGAGGTGTTTGTCCATGGTGCTTTGTGCGTCAGCTATTCAGGTTTGTGCTATGCTTCACAGTATAATTTCGGCAGAAGTGCCAACAGAGGGGCCTGCGCTCAGTTCTGCCGGTTGAAGTTCGACCTTGTCGATTCCGCCGGAAAGACTATCGAGCATGACCGCTATCTCCTTTCGCTCAAGGATATGTGCCAGGTGGACAATCTCGAGGGACTGATTCTTGCCGGGGCGTGCAGTTTCAAGATCGAGGGACGTCTCAAGGATGCTGACTATGTGAAGAATGTGACAGCGGCTTACAGCGAGGCTCTCAACCACATCATACGAAGATATCCCGACCGTTACCAGCGGGCTTCTTTCGGGCGTTGCGAATATTCTTTCCAACCGAATCTCGCCAAGACATTCAATAGAGGATATACCTCTTATTTCTTCAACGGCCGGCAACCGGATATCTCTTCCCCCGACACTCCCAAGGCAATCGGCGAATTTGTGGGCAGGGTGAAGGAAATCCGCGGACGATATTTTACCGTAGCCGGTTTGTCGTCGTTCTCTAATGGCGACGGACTGTGCTTCCTCACCGACGATGGCCTTACCGGTCTGCGTATCAACAGAGCGGAGGGTAATCGGCTCTTTCCCTTCCGTATGCCGCAGGATTTAAAACCTGGCACGAAGCTCTATCGTAACAATGATGAGGAATTTCAGAAAATTCTATCCAAGCCGTCCGCGTCGAGGAAAATAGCAATCAGTTTCTTCCTTTCCGAAACTGATAAGGGATTTTTGCTCCGTGCTACGACTGGATATGGTCACGAGGCATGCGCGGAGATGGAAACAGAAAAGCAGAAAGCTAACAATCCGCAGCAGGATAATATCATACGAATACTCGGAAAATTGGGAAATACTCGGTTCTCCTTGTCGGAGGTCGTATTCCAACCGGAGGATTTCGACTGTTTCATTCCGGCTGCCCGTCTTACTGAACTCCGGCGCTCCGTGTGTGAGGCTCTCGGGAATGCGATATCCGACGGGGTAGGGAGGAATTCTCACCACGAAAAAAATGCTCTGTCGCAGCAGGGGGCTAATGTCTACACACGAAAATATTTCTATAATTCCTCAAACCGTCTGTCGCATGAGTTTTATAAGGAACGTGGAATCGATGCCGGTGAGGCTTTCGAACTGAAGAGCCCCGAACTGCCGCTTATCATGCAGTGCAGATACTGCATCAGATATGCTCTCGGCCGATGCGTGAAATACGGAGGAAAGAAACCGGAGTGGACCGAGCCCTTATATCTTGTGAACAACGGCAGGTATCGGCTCGAATTTGACTGTAAGAACTGTAAGATGAACGTCTATGGAGAAAAATAGAATCTTGACAATTTTAAGTTTTGCGCTGCTGGTATGTGCCGTTGTTTCGCTGTCGTCGTGCTATTACACGAACAACAGTCAGACGCCCGACGGACTTGAACTGACGGCTCATCAGATCGACTCTCTTAATTTCTATTCTTCTCATCATTATACGAAAGATTATAATTTCGTTGTCAAGAGCGACTCCCTGAGACTGCTCGTGCAGGTGCCGGAGGAAGAACTGAACCAGTTGACAACCGACTCTCTTTTCGTGAGAAAGCACGACTTGCTCGTTGTCGCTGATATTCGCAATATCCCTACCGACTCTGTTGATTCCGTGTGGGTGCAGCTAGCCAGAGACGAGGCGACGATAGGATGGACCAGGGAGAGCCGTCTGCTCCCCAAGGTTGTTCCGGCCGACCCTATATCACAGTTTATCGATTTCTTCTCCAACACTCATCTTCTCATCTTCATGGTAATCATGGCGGTGATCGGCATCGCTTACCTGATGCGGAAACTGGCGAGGATGGGGTCTTACATCGTGCATTTCAATGATATTTCGTCGTTTTATCCCACTCTGCTGGCTCTTCTCGTGGCTTCGAGTGCCACTCTCTATGCTTCGATACAGAATTTCGTGCCCGAGACGTGGCGCCATTTCTATTTCCATCCCACGCTTAATCCCTTCGCCGTACCGCCGATACTGGGCATCTTCCTTGCTTCCGTATGGGCTATACTGATTGTGGGACTGGCCTCTTTCGATGATGTCAGGAAGAGTCTCAAGGGAGGTGATGCCGTGCTTTATCTCGCCGGACTGGCAGGTGTCTGCGCCATCGACTATATCGTCTTTTCTATCTGCACGTTATACTATGTCGGATATCTGTTGCTGATAGCTTATATCGTATTCGCGGTTTACAGATATTGGAATTTCAGCCGTTGCAAGTATATCTGCGGAAATTGCGGCACAAAACTGCACAGTAAGGGAAAATGCCCTAACTGTGGGATGTGGAACAAATAAAATACCGATTTTATATCTCTTTCTTCACTGTCGCGGGAATCCCCATAGCAAGTGAGTGAGGCGGTATGTCGCGGCTCACTACGGCACCAGCCGCGATAACAGAATGTTCGCCGATGCTCACACCGGGCAATATAACTACGTTCGCCCCGATCCAAACATCGTCACCTATAGTGATTGCCTTGGTGCTCACTCCCTGTTCATCGATCTTTTTGTCCTTCTCGGCGAAGTTATGGTTCAGAGCCGTAATCGTAACTCCTTGTGCTATGTTCACATTATTACCGATGCTGACGGGGCCGATGACGGTATTGTGCAGCCCCACGCGGGTATTGTCTCCGATGACGACATCACCGCAGGCATTATTCACGCAACTGAAAGACTCTATCACCGACCGGCGGCCGAGGGAGAAACGGCGGTAGGGTGGGGTGTCCATCCTCACGCTCGGGTAAATCTTGCTGCCCCGTCCCCGGTGCTGGTAAAGGGGGGCCAGGATGCGGATATACCATCGCGGCCGGGCGTCGCGCTGGTTCATTATAAGGTAATCAAGGAATCGTTTCATTCCCTGATTACCTTTCAGACTCTGTCTTATCTTTTCGATATCCATACCTTAATCGGATGAATTATACCTCAGGCACGGACTCCAGGAATTTCTTTATCTCCTGATCCGACACATCGTAGTTGCGCAGGTCGCCGTGCAGATACTGGTCGTAGGCCGTGAGGTCGAGCAGACCATGGCCCGACAGGTTGAAGAGGATGGTCTTCTTCTCTCCTGCCTCCTTGCACTTCTTTGCCTCGCGTACTGTGGCTGCAATGGCATGACAACTCTCCGGAGCCGGGATGATACCTTCTGTACGGGCGAAGAGCATACCAGCCTCGAACGACTCCAACTGGGGAATGTCGACACCATGCATCATCTTATCCTTGATGAGCTGCGATACTATCGTGCCGGCACCGTGGTAGCGGAGACCTCCGGCATGGATGTTTGCCGGGTGGAAGTCATGACCGAGGGTGAACATCGGCAGCAGGGGGGTGTAGCCCGACTCGTCGCCGAAGTCGTAACGGAACTCACCGCGGGTCAGCTTCGGACAACTGTTGGGCTCGGCTGCGATAAATTCTGTCGTCTTGCCGTCTTTGATATTATGGCGCATGAAGGGGAAAGCGATGCCACCGAAGTTGCTTCCGCCACCGAAACATGCGATTACCATGTCGGGATATTCACCGGCCATCTCCATCTGCTTCTCTGCCTCAAGACCGATGATTGTCTGATGAAGGGTTACATGACTGAGCACCGAACCGAGAGTGTACTTACAGTTAGGGGTCGTCATCGCCAGTTCGATAGCCTCAGAGATTGCCGATCCCAGTGATCCGGAGTAGTTTGGATCCTGGTTGATGAGATCTTTTCCGGCACGTGTCGACATCGAGGGAGAGCCCTCAAGCTGTGCACCGAAGGTACGCATGATGTATCCGCGGTAGGGTTTCTGTATCATCGAGATCTTCACCTGATATACGGCTGCCTCGAGGCCGAACACCTTGGCCGCGTACGACAAGGCTGCACCCCACTGTCCGGCACCGGTCTCGGTGGTGACATTTGTCACGCCCTGCTTTTTGCAGTAGTAGCACTGTGCCAGGGCGGAGTTGATCTTATGACTGCCCAGCGGGTTGGTACTCTCGTTTTTGAAGTATATGTGTGCCGGAGTGTCGAGCGCCTTTTCCAGCTCGTAGGCTCTTACGAGGGGAGTGGAGCGATAGAAGGTGTATTTCTCGAGCACCTCGTCGGGGATATCGATCCATGCGTGCTCCATGTCGAGTTCCTGTCTGCTACACTCCTCGGCGAAGATAGGGAAGAGATCCTCGGCCTTCATCGGTTCGTGGGTCTTGGGATTCAGAGGCGGCAGGGGCTTGTTCACCATGTCGGCCTGTATGTTATACCACTGTGTCGGCAGTTCGCTTTCCTGTAGAATAAATTTTTTCTGTTTCATCGTTATTAAGTTTTATGATAATATTCAGAATTGATATGTTGTCAGCCCTTCAGTTCGTTGAGCCTTGCGATATACTTCCCGAGGATGTCGAATTCGATATTCACCACCGAGCCCTCGCGGATATCGCAGAAGTTGGTGTGCTCGAAAGTGTAGGGGATTATGGCCACCTGGAAAGTGTTCTCCGTGGGGTTGCACACTGTCAGCGACACTCCGTTTACGGTGACGCTGCCTTTATCGACAGTGAAATATCCCCGTTTTGCCATCTCTCTGTCGAGTGGATATTCGAAGGTGAAATATTTTGATCCGTCGGCATCTTCCACACCTATGCATTTGGCTGTCTCGTCGACATGTCCCTGAACGATATGCCCGTCGAGCCGTCCGTTCATGAGCATCGACCGCTCTACGTTCACCTTGTCGCCCGGCTTGAGAAGACCGAGGTTGGATCTGTCGAGGGTTTCCTTCATCGCTGTCACCACGTAGTCGGGGCCGTCGATGGATACGACGGTGAGGCATACTCCGTTGTGGCTGATGCTCTGGTCGATTTTCAGTTCGCCGGTAAACGAACATGTAAGTGTGAAATCAATATTCTCCCTGTCTCGGGAAACGGCCACGACGGTGGCAAATTCTTCGATTATTCCTGAAAACATAATTATAAGAGATTTAAAAGGGTCGTGCCGATGATGTGATGAAAACTCCGAGCTATGAATGATTTGAGAGCTCACCGTCTTTGTAATCCACCGGCCTTACGGCTCCCTTTCGAGTTGTGGCCCGCCATTGACAAGTGAAGTCTTCTCGGTTTGGTCTTTAAATTGATGAGTATCCCGATCGAACCGGCACGACCTGTATCTTATTTTATGCAAAGGTACAGATTTTTTTCCTATTATGCAAATATTTTAGGGATATTTTTATATCAATTTTCTATGTTAACGATTCGGCAGGGGATATTTACCGTGAATACTGATGTGTTATCGGTAGTTCTTGCCGACATCACTCCGTGATTTCTTTCCACCGTCAGCCGGCACAGGCAGAGTTCGAGACTGTCGAGGGAGTCCATGAAGTCGGGTTTGTCGAAACTGGAATACATATCCTCACCCTCGGCGATGTTGGGGCAGATGGCGGTATATTCGCACTGCATCATCACTCCCTCAGTGGTGGGGTGGAGCCGCAGTATCACCTCTCCCTGTCTCGTAAACCTCAGTGCGTTTTTTGCCAGTCGGTTGTATATCTTCTGGAAACGTTCCTTGTCCCATTCTATCATGATCTTGCTCACCGGCCGCTCGTATTTTATCTCGACGGGGATGGTTTCCATGACTCTCGTCGCGACGGTGGCGCATTCCTCCTCGAGGATGTTGCAGGCGTTGAACACTTCCATCTGCAGGGGCATATATCCGGCGAGGATGGTGGAATATTCGAGCAGGTCGTTGAGATATCGGAGCAGGTCGTCGTTGTTCTGTTTCATCTGTTGCAGACAGATGGCTTTTTCCTCTTCCGTAGAACAGTCGCCGACCATCTGCGCGAATCCCATTATGGAGTTCAGGGGGGTGCGCACATAGTGGCTGATATTCTGCACGAAGAGGTCTTTCATCATCTCGCTCTTATCGGCTTTTTCGGTGACTACGGCGAGCTGTTTCTCCAGATCTATGATATTACTCATATTTCTGATATATCCCGAATACACCTTTACGTCACCGTTGTCGTCGAGGGTGTCGGGGATACCGTAAAATTTCACATACGACCAGTTCTTGCCTGTTCCTGTATAGTCTATCCTCATATTCAGGTTGATGGCTTTGTTCCTCTTTCTCCTGAATACGTCGGCCAGTGCGTCCATAGACTTCCTGTCGTCAGGGTGCACGCATCTGATGATGTCGTTAAGGTATTCGAATTTGCTGTATCGCTCGAAACTCTGCTCGGGATATACGAAGCGTCCCTCGTAGGTGTCATAATTCCACACCATGAGGTCGCATGCCTGCACCACCATTTCGAGCCAGCGTCTCACGTTGTCGAGTTTTTCGACCTGCTGGTGTTTCTCGTCCTGGTCTTTGCTTATGCAGTACACCCATTCCGGTTTTACATCCTTTTCGTTGTAAGTGTTATAGCTATGGTGCTTGTACTTATACAGGTTGGTCTTGGAATCGAGCATTAGGAATTCGGCGGAGCCCTTGGTCATTTTCCCCGACACGAGGTTGTTGTGGAGGAATTCGAATTTCTTCCGGTGTGCGGGATGCACCGTCTTCTTGATATATTCGATCTTCCGTCCTGTGGGTTCGAAGTGGTCGCCCTCGAAGCGTTCGATGACATTTTTCGTGGCGCTGTAGCGGAACACTTCCATCCGTCCCTCGCTCAGCACCTGCTTGAAGAGGTCGCCCAGATCTTCGTCGCTGCGGCGGCCTGCCATACCTTGTATTTTGTCTAGTATGCCCATTTCATTGCAAAGTTACATTTTTATTTTGTAACGGCAAAATATTTCAGTCTTTTTTCATCAAATAACAATCATCTCCCTCATCACGGCGTCACTTATGAAGAGTGCCTTGCGGGAAAGACGGAAGGCGTCGCCGCAGCGTTCCATCATTCCCTGACCGGACATCCTTTCCGCACTCTCGAGAAAGATCCGCGCCCAGCTGCCGCCCAGTTTTCTTCGGATGAACTCTTGGCTGATACCGTCGCTGGTACGGAGCATCGTTGCTATGCAGTCGTTGTATTTGTCTCGTTCCGACAGTCTTTCGGTGCTTACATATCCCATGTCTTCCTTCTCCGTCATTGCGATATATCTGTCGATGTCGGCGACACACTCGCTGCGGCTTTCTCCGTCGTATGAATGTGCCGCGGCTCCGATGCCTAGGTAGGGGATATCATTCCAGTATCCGGCATTGTGTCTGGCCCTTCTTCCGGGGAGTGCGAAGTTGCTTATCTCGTAGTGTTCGTATCCTGCCTCCTTGAGCCGGTCGGCGATATGGTAGTACATCTCCGAGTATAGTTCGTCGCTCACGGGACTGATGATTCCCCTCTCTGCCTTTTTCCACAACACAGTATCTTCCTCGAAGGTGAGGGCGTATGTGGAGATGTGTTCCGGATGCCAGTCTATCATCGTGTCGATGTCGCGGTCGAGAAGGGCGATGCTCTGTCCGGGGATGCCGAACATCAGGTCGAGGCTCACATTGTCGAAACCGGCGGCTCTGATCCTCCTCATCTCGTCGCCGCTGACTTCAGCCCTCCGGCCTATAACGCGCCGCATGTCGGGATCGAAACTCTGCACACCCATGCTGAGCCTGTTGATGCCGATATCTCTCAGACTGTCGCAGTATCCCCGTTCCACGTCACCGGGATTCACTTCCATCGTCACCTCCCCGGGAGATAGCCCGTCGGGCAGATACACATTATTATATATATATCGGAGCAGATCGGCGTGAAGGTCGGATGGTATGGCCGACGGGGTGCCTCCCCCGAAGTAGACGGTCTCCACAGGGTCACTGCCGAGCATACCGCGGCGGAGGGCGAAATCTTTTTTGAGTGCACTCAGATAATCGGATGAGAGTTCTCCCGCCTTCGTCTGGGAATAGAAACCGCAATAGTCGCATCGCTGGCGGCAAAATGGTATATGAATGTAAATTCCTGCCATAACAATGCAAAAATAATAAAAAAATTCAGATTTTTGCCGTTTTCTTTTGGGATTCTCACAAAAAATGCCTAACTTAGCGCACGATTGACAAAATTTCTGACCTTAAAAGAAGAAATCTAAACATTTTATAATACAAACTAAAACCATTTAGCGATATGAAAGTATATCAGACTAATGAAATTAAGAACATCGCACTCGTTGGCAGTGCGGGTAGCGGCAAGACTACTCTTGCCGAGTCAATGCTTTTCGAAGCTGGAATCATCAAGCGCCGCGGTACTATAGAGGCCAAAAACACTGTTAGTGATTATTTCCCTGTAGAGCAGGAATATGGCTACTCGGTATTCCCTACAGTTTTTCATGCAGAGTGGAACAACAAAAAACTGAATATCATCGATTGTCCGGGATCTGACGACTTCGTCGGAGGTGCTATCACTGCGCTAAATGTCACCGACCAGGCCCTCGTGCTTATCAACGGCCAGTATGGTCCCGAAGTGGGTACTCAGAATATCTTCCGCTATACTGAAAAATTCAACAAACCGGTGATCTTCCTCGTAAATCAGCTCGACAAGGATACTTGCGACTTCGACGCTATCATGGCTTCGATGAAGGAAATCTACGGTTCGAAGTGCGTGCAGGTACAGTATCCTATCGCTACCGGTCCTAACTTCAACGCCCTCATCGACGTGCTGCTGATGAAGAAATATTCTTGGGGTCCCGAAGGAGGCAAGCCTACTATCGAGGATATCCCCGAAGAGGAGAAGGATAAGGCTATGGAGCTGCACAAGGCTCTCGTGGAGGCTGCAGCAGAGAACGACGAGTCGCTCATGGAGAAATTCTTCGAAGAGGAGAGTCTTACCGAAGACGAGATGAGAGAGGGTATCCGCAAGGGTCTCGTCACCCGTTCTATCTTCCCCGTATTCTGCGTATGCGGAGGCAAGGATATGGGCGTGCGCCGTCTGATGGAATTCCTCGGCAACGTGGTGCCCTTCGTAAGCGATATGCCGCAGATCGAAAATACTGCAGGGGAGAAGATCGCTGCTGATCCCAACGGACCGACATCGGTTTATTTCTTCAAGACAGGTATGGAGCCTCATATCGGCGAGGTGAGCTACTTCAAAGTGATGAGCGGTACGGTAAAGGTGGGCGATGACCTGACAAATGCCGATCGCGGCTCTAAGGAGCGTATCTCCAGCCTTTATGCGTGCGCCGGCGCTACACGTATTCCCGTCGACGAACTGCATGCCGGTGACCTCGGATGTACTGTGAAACTGAAGGACGTGAAGACAGGTAATACCCTCAACGGCAAGGACAACGAATGGAAGTTCGACTTCATCAAATATCCCAACTCCAAGTATTCGAGAGCTATCAAGGCCGTTAACCAGTCGGAGACTGAGAAGATGATGGCTGCACTGCTTAAGATGCGCCAGGAGGATCCGACATGGGTGGTGGAACAGAGCAAGGAACTGCGCCAGACTATCGTTCGCGGACAGGGTGAGTTCCACCTCCGCACTCTCAAATGGCGTATGGAAAACAATGAAAAGATCGCTATCGAATTCGAAGAGCCTCGTATTCCTTATCGTGAAACTATCACCAAGACTGCGCGTGCTGACTATCGCCACAAGAAACAGTCGGGTGGCGCCGGTCAGTTCGGTGAGGTTCATCTTATCGTAGAGCCTTATACAGAGGGTATGCCCGATCCCGTATCATACAAGTTCGGCGGACAGGAGTTCAAGATGAATATCAAGGGCAAAGAGGAAATCGACCTCGAATGGGGCGGCAAACTGGTGTTTATCAACTCAGTCGTCGGCGGCGCTATCGACCTTCGTTTCATGCCTGCCATCCTCAAGGGTGTGATGGAGCGTATGGAGAGCGGACCTCTTACCGGAAGTTATGCCCGCGACGTTCGTGTTATCGTATACGACGGAAAGATGCACCCGGTAGACTCCAACGAACTTTCGTTCATGCTCGCGGCTCGTAATGCCTTCGCCCAGGCCTTCAAGGAGGCAGGACCGAAGATTCTCGAACCGATCTACGACCTCGAGGTATATGTGCCCTCAGACTATATGGGTGATGTGATGAGCGACCTGCAGGGACGCCGCGCCATCATCATGGGTATGGACAGCGAGGCTGGTTATCAGAAGCTCTCGGCTAAGATTCCTCTCAAGGAACTGTCGAACTACTCTATCGCCCTGAGCTCGCTCACCGGCGGACGCGCTTCCTTCTCTACCAAGTTCGCAAGCTATGAACTGGTACCCAACGATGTGCAGCAGCAGCTCATCAAACAGCACGAAGAGGAGTCGAAAGACGAAGAATAATCATTTTTCCCAAATATTGCACCAAATCGGAGGATTTTTCCACCTCTGGTTTGGTGCTTTTTTGTATCTTTGCGCCATAAATTTTATTTTTTATGAAGAAAAGATTCAGACTGGCATCACTGATGCTCCTCCTTTCAGCGTGTTTTTCCGCGTTCGCCGCTACGGTCGGGGGCGATGTTTCTTACTCCAAGGCTCCCTTCGAGATGCCCGTGGTCAAACAACCTTCGATTCCAGATTATGATGTCGACATCACGGATTTCGGTGCCATGGGCGACGGTGTGACGCTTTGCACTGATGCCTTCCGTCAGGCCTTCGAAGCTCTCGAGAAGAAGGGCGGAGGAAGGATTAATGTACCGCAGGGGGTATGGCTCACCGGACCGATCGTCTTCCGCAGCCATTGCGAACTGCACCTCGAGACGGGGGCGGTGATTCTCTTCTCGTCCGACGAAAAACTATTCCCTCTCACGGAGACGGTCTTCGAGGGAGTGAAGGCAATGAGACGTCTGTCGCCTCTGTCGGGAGAGAACCTCACGGACATCGCGATAACCGGAAACGGGGCCATCGACGGTAACGGTGAGTTCTGGCGGCCGCTGAAGCGGGCGAAGGTGACTAACGGCCAGTGGAATGCTATCACTGCTAACGGCGGAACGGTAAGTAAGAACGGCAGTCTGTGGACTCCTCCCGGCGACAGGGCTACTACCCGTCCCAACCTCCTTAAGTTTGTCTCTTGCAAACGTGTTCTGCTACAGGGCGTTACGTTCAAGGATTCTCCGGCATGGAACCTTCATCCTCTGATGTGCGAGGATGTCATTCTGGATCATGTCATAGTACGGTCGCCTGAGTATGCCCAGAACAGTGACGCCCTCGATCTCGAGTCGTGCAGGAACGCTCTGATTATCGGTTGTATTTTTGATGTCGGCGATGATGGTATCTGCATCAAGAGCGGTCGTGATGAGGAGGGCCGAAAGAGAGGAATGCCTACGGAAAATGTGATTGTGGAGGATTGTACTGTATTCCACGGCCACGGCGGTTTTGTCGTGGGAAGCGAAATGAGCGGCGG
>Ga0065709_1029380_pt1 | contig 26626 bp, 20 predicted proteins | sample Hoacrofraction14_2_FD_59096 | JGI IMG/M metagenome (GOLD analysis project Ga0065709, IMG submission 59096) | Hoatzin crop microbial communities from Cojedes, Venezuela, sample from fiber fraction 14 v1 | ecosystem: Host-associated > Birds > Digestive system > Esophagus > Crop | place: Venezuela...
TCGAGCGCTGTGAAGCTTTCAATCAGGCGGTCTTCCTGAAAAACGACCGACATGCGCGGCCACTCGCGTGATTGCGTGATGACCCGACCATCAAACAAAAGCTCGCCTTCGTCCGGCTTCAGCAAGCCGCAGATGATCTTAACGAGCGTTGTTTTTCCGATGCCGGAGGCCCCCATCAAGACGAGAGGCTGCGCATCATCGCAGACAAAGCTCAGGTTCTGAAACACCGCTTTTTCTTCGTTCGGATAGCGGTAAGAAAGGTTCTTTCCTTCGATTTTCATTCCTTCGCCCTCCTTCTGCCGCGCTTCGCCAAAAGGTCAACGAGTGCCATCATGCCCTTTTCAATCAGGACCGACAGCAGGATGACCACGAACGTCCAGGCGAACAAATCACCGGTCTCGAGATATACCTTCGCGTCGTGAAGCATTTTGCCGATGGTTCCCTTCGGGGTCGCGATGACCTCGGCCGCGACACCGGCCTTCCACACGAAGCCGAGCGCCACCCGGAGACTTGCCAAAAAGTAGGGCCAAACCGCCGGCATATACAGACTTTTAAGCTTCTTCAGCGGCGAAAGGCGGTAAACAAAGGCCATTTCATGCAGTTCTGCCGGCACGGACGCAAGGCCCTGCCGTACGCTCTGGTACATCATGGGCAGCACCACCAACGTACAGATGAAAATCGACAGATTCCGCCCCGTAAGCCACATGAGCGCCAAAATCACGAACGATGCCACCGGCGTCGCCTTGATGACGCTGACGGGAAACGAGATGAACTTTTCAAGGAAAGGATGGACCTGCGCCAGCGCGCCCAGCACGATGCCAAGGGCCGTTCCAATCAGGAATCCAGCCATGATTCTTAAAAAGCTTCGCCCGATAATCTGATAAAAAGAGGACGTCGAAAGGAGCTCCCCCAGGCGGAGCAAAACCGTCTTCGGGGAGCTCAAAAGAAGATCACTGCCGACGAGAGCATAAGCCAATTGCCAGACGAGAAGCCACAGCACGGCGGCCAGAATCGTCATCCAGAGATTCTTCGTTTTATCTTTCATGTTACTCGGCTGCGATGTAGTAGAAGTCGTCGGCCGGCAGGGCGCCGCCCACAGCCTTGGGGTTCGCATCGTAGAGAATCTGCAGATACCCGCTCACGCGGTCCTTCATCTCCTCGCCGGCCAGATACACGATGTTGCATTCCGGGATGGCCTTCGCAGCCACCGCCGCCTTGATAATGTTGAAATGCTCGGCGATTTTGGCCGCGTCTTCCACGTTTTCGTTCACATAATTGATGGAGGCTTCATACATTTCCAGGAAGGTCGCGACCGTTTCGGGGTCGCTTTCCAGCAGGGCCTTCTGCACAATCACGCAGCCGGTCACAAGGCCGGTGCCGTTGTTAAGCTTTTCCCACTCCTCGTTCAGGTCCAGCGCCACTCTCCAGCCTTCATTCTGCATCATGGCACTCGTCACAAAGGGCTGAGGAAGCATGACCACGTCGGCGCTGCCGGCGGCCATCTGCGCGGCGACCTCGGTGCTTTCGGACAGGAACTGGATATCCACATCCGTGTCAGGATCCAGGCCGTTCTGCGTCAGCAGGTAGCGGAGCGAGTACTCCGGCGTGGCGCCTTGACCGGTCGTGATGATGGTCTTACCCTTGAGGTCGGCCACAGAGTTGATGCTCTCCCCCTTTTCGAGTACGTACAGCACGCCCAGCGTGTTCACGGCCACGATTTCGACCTGGCCTTCGGTCTTGTTGTACAGCACGCTCGCAACATTCACGGGCACCGCCGCGATGTCAATGTTCCCCTGGATGATATCGCCCAGGATTTCATCCGCCGAGGCGGCTACGGTAAACAAGGCACGGTTCAGCAGCTTCTCGCTCTTGGAAAGCTCCTCGTGGTATTCAGACGAAACCAGAAAGTCTTCCTGATCCTGCAGAATCTTCAGTGCGCCCAGCGCGGTCGGGCCCTTCAGCAGGGCAATGTTCAGCTCTTCGACAAGGCCCTCTTCCTCCGAGTTCACCTCAGAAGTTTCGCTCGCCTCGGCGCTCGGCTCGGTACTCGCTTCAGTGCTTTCTTCGGCCGGAGCCGCTTCGGAGGCTTCACTCGCTTCAGTGCTTGCCTCTTCCTTGGCGGCTTCACTTGCCTCTGCCACACTGCTCTCATCAGTGCTGCTCTGCTCGGCGGCGCTGCTTTGCTCGGCGCTGCTCTGCTCGGCGGCGCTGCTTTGCTCGGCGCTGCTCTCCTGCGTGGTCTTTCCGCAGCCGGAAAGGGCCGTCATGGTCAGCACCAGCACTAACATCATGGAAATCAATTTCTTCATTTTTTAACTCTCCTCTTGTATGTCCTTCAGGACAAAAATGGTTTTTCCTTCCCTGTGAATCACACCCTCGGCCTCGAGTTCGTCAAGTCCGCGATACAGGCTGGCCCGGCTGATGGACAGCTTTCGAGCGAGCTCTGCGTAGCTTTCCTGAAGCTGAAGACTCTTAACTGCGGTCGCATCGGCACCGCTTTTAGCCGCAGCCACCTGCGATTTCAAGAACTTCAGCAGCGCCTCCCGGGTCCCCTGCGTCGTAAAGCTGTCAATCCGCCCGTTCAGGAACCGCACGCGGCCTGAAAGGAAGCGGATGTAGCTAAGCGCCATCGGCGGGCAGCGAAGCATCCATTCCTGCAGCCTTTCTTCGTTGATGAACACGACCTGCACGGATTTGTGGGCGACGAGCGTGGTGGCGTACCGAAGCTCTGTCCCCTCGTCCGTGAACAAGGCAGCGGAGCCGAACGTGTCCCCGGCAGCGAGCCGGTTCAGCTGCGCCTGTCCTTTCATGACCACGGCCTCTCCGCGGAGCAAGATCCCAAGCGCCTTGGTAAAATGCGTCGGGGTAAAGATCGGCTCACCGTTGGCGAAACCGGTCACCTCCAGCTGTTCAAACAGCTTCTCCTGCTCGGATGCCTCCAGCCCTTCGAAGAGGAAATGCCCTCTCAGCAGGTTTTTCTGTGATTTCGTAAGCAAAGGAAATTCTCCTTTTCTGTCTCATTTGAGACACTTTTACGCGCATAATTGTATCCCATCATTGCCGATATGTCAAGAGGAACTTCGTATTACTTCAATTACTTCAATTAGCTTCAATTGACCTCAATGCCCCTTGACATTCCGCCCCTCGGCTGATAAAATTTCGGCTAACGGCATTGATGGAGACCGCCTTCTGTCCTCCTTTTCGAGAGAGTGTCCGGTGGGTGTGAGGACATAAAAGTGACAGCAAGGGTATCACTCCGGAGCCGGAATTCCGAACGGATGGAAAAGCCTTAAAGCAGGACGCAGGGGCGGTGCTGAAAAATATCGAACGGCTTGATGCATGAGGCGACTTACTTCCTATTAAGGATTCCCGACCTGTCCCCGTGAACGGACAAGGCTTTGACAGAAGCCACTGAGAAGTAACCAGGGTGGTACCACGACAACATAGCCAAGGTTGATCGTCCCTGCGGATTTATTTTCCGCGGGGATTTTTTATTTCAGAAGAAAATTTCCCCGACGGCAGAAAAGGCGGCGCAAACATGAGCCGCAATACGAATCAGGAGGTTCAGAATGTACCAGAAAGTATCGACCGACATGAACTTCAAGGACCGCGAAGGAAAGGTGCTGGATTTCTGGAAGGAAAACCACACCTTTGAAGAGAGCCTGGCCATCCGTAAGGATGCGCCGGTCTTCACCTTCTACGACGGCCCTCCGACCGCCAACGGCAAGCCACACATGGGCCACGTGCTGACGCGTGTCATCAAGGACATGATCCCGCGCTACCGCACCATGAAAGGCTACTATGTCCCCCGCAAGGCCGGCTGGGACACGCACGGCCTGCCCGTTGAGCTTGAAATCGAGAAACAGCTCGGCCTGAACGGCAAGGAGCAAATCGAGCAGTACGGCCTCGCGCCGTTCATTCAAAAATGTAAGGAAAGCGTCTGGAAGTACAAGGGCATGTGGGAGGAATTCTCCGGCAAGGTCGGCTTCTGGGCGGACATGAATAACCCCTATGTCACCTATCACGACGACTTCATCGAGTCCGAGTGGTGGGCCCTTAAAAATGTCTATGACCGCGGCCTCTTGTACAAGGGCTACAAGGTTGTTCCCTACTGCCCGCGCTGCGGCACCCCGCTCTCCTCGCACGAGGTTGCGCAGGGCTACAAGGATGTTAAGGAGCGTTCCGCGATTGTGCGCTTTAAGATGAAGGATTCGGATGTGTACATCCTCGCCTGGACCACGACGCCGTGGACCCTGCCGTCCAACGTCGGTCTGTGCGTGAATCCGGAGTCGACCTATGCCACCGTCAAGGCGGCGGATGGCTACACCTACCTCATGGCCGAGGCGCTTTTGGACACCGTGCTGGGCAAGCTGGCCACTGAGGATCAGCCCGCCTACGAGGTACTGTCCACCTGCAAGGGCAAGGAGCTGGAGTACAAGGAATACGAGCCGCTGTACGACTTCCAGGTGCCGATCGTCGAAAAGCAGCACAAGAAGGCGCACTTCATTTGCTGTGATGATTATGTCACCCTGACCGATGGTACCGGTGTGGTTCATCAGGCGCCGGCCTTTGGTGAGGACGATGCCCGGGTCGGCCGCAAGTACGATCTGGCCTTTGTTCAGCTGGTCGACGAAAAGGGTGAAATGACCAAGGAAACTCCGTGGGAAGGCGTTTTCGTAAAGAAGGCGGACCCACTGGTGCTGAAGGACCTTGAGGAGCGCGGCCTGCTGTTTGACGCGCCCAAGTTCGAGCACAGCTACCCGCACTGCTGGCGCTGCGACACGCCTCTGATCTACTACGCCCGGGAGTCCTGGTTCATCAAGATGACCGAGGTCAAGGAGAACCTGATCCGCAATAACAAGAAGATTAACTGGATTCCGGAAACGATTGGCAGCGGCCGCTTCGGTGACTGGCTGGAGAACATCCAGGATTGGGGAATTTCCCGTAACCGTTACTGGGGCACGCCTCTGAACATCTGGGAGTGCGACGCCTGCGGTGAGCGGCAGGCTATCGGCAGCCGTGCCGAGCTGCGCGAGAAGGCGCTGAACTGGCCGGCCGAGGGCGAGGTGCTGGGCTCTCCGTATGTGGATGAGCATTCGACTGCGACAACCGAGGCGGACCGCCGCGTCGAGCTGCACCGCCCGTATATCGACGAAATCAAGGTTAAATGCCCGTGCTGCGGCGGCGAAATGAAGCGCGTACCGGAGGTGATTGACTGCTGGTTCGATTCCGGCGCTATGCCGTACGCTCAGCACCACTACCCCTTCGAGAACGAGAATCTGTTCCGGCAGCAGTTCCCGGCAAAGTTCATTTCCGAGGCGGTGGATCAGACCCGCGGTTGGTTCTACAGCCTGCTCGCCGAGTCGACCCTGCTCTTCGACGCCCCCTCCTACGAGAACGTCATTGTGCTCGGTCTCGTGCTGGACGAGGACGGCCAGAAGATGTCCAAATCCAAGGGCAATGCCGTGGATCCCATGGAGGTGCTGAATCAGTACGGTGCGGATGCGATTCGCTGGTATTTCTATGTGAATTCCGCTCCGTGGCTGCCGAACCGCTTTGGTGACAAGGGCATTCAGGAGGCGCAGCGCAAGTTCCTGCGCCCGCTGTGGAACACCTACGCATTCTACGTGCTTTACGCCGAGATCGATCAGTTCGATCCGACGAAATACACCTTAAATAAAGAGGATCTGACGGTCATGGACCGCTGGATTCTGTCCAAGCTGAACACTGTGGTCGGCGAGGTCGACAAGGATCTCGAGAACTACATGATTCCCGAGGCCGCCCGCGCTCTGCAGTCGTTTGTGGATGATCTCTCGAACTGGTACGTCCGCCGCGGCCGCGAGCGTTTCTGGGCCAAAGGCATGGAGGCGGACAAGGTCGCCGCGTACATGACCCTTTATACTTCGCTTGTCACCCTTGCTAAGGCCGCCGCGCCCATGATCCCCTTCATGACGGAGGATATCTATCGGAATTTGGTGGTGAGTGTGGATCCTTCCGCCCCGTCGAGTGTGCACCTGTGCGACTTCCCGACGGTCGATGAAAGTCTGATTGACAAGGATCTGGAGGCCTCCATGGACGAGGTGCTCTCCATCACGACGCTGGGCCGCGCCTGCCGCAACCTTTCCAACATCAAGAACCGCCAGCCGCTTTCCAAGATGGTGGTTCAGCTGGAGGAAGGCGAGACGGAGCTCGCGGACTACTTCAAGGAAATCATTGAAGACGAGCTGAACGTGAAGACCGTTGAATTCACGACCGACGCCTCCGCCTTTGTAAATTACTCCTTCAAGCCGCAGATGCGTACCCTCGGCCCGAAGTATGGTAAGCTGCTGGGCAAGATCCGGGAGAAGCTCATTTCCATTGAGGATGGCCGTGAGGCTTATCGCACGCTGGAGGCCGGCGGCACGCTGAATTTCGAGATTGACGGGACTGCAGTCGAGCTCACGAAGGACGACGTTCTGATCGAGATGACGCAGCTTTCGAATTATGTGGCGCAGTCGGAAGGCGCCCGCACGGTCGCTCTGAACACCGAGCTTACGCCCGAACTTCTCGAAGAGGGTTACGTGAACGAAGTCACCTCCAAGCTGCAGACCATGCGTAAGGAAGCCGGCTTCGAGGTCACGGACCATATCCTGCTTTATGTGGACAAGGCCGCGACGGATTCCGAGCTCGCCGCCTTGATTGAAAAGAACGCGGACTCGATTTTCGCCACGGTCCTGTGCGATGGTTCTCTGGATTCTGCCGACGACACCTGCTACACCAAGGAGTGGGATATCAACGGCAAGAACGCCACGTTTGGAGTCAAAAAGGCCTAACGGCCTGGCCTGAGGGCCTGACTGGGCAAAGCAACACACAGCGACAACATAGGCTGAAATAACAAGCACCTCCTGCCAAAAACGGCGGGAGGTGCTTTTGGTTTTATGTGCGTCTGTTCTTGTAAAAGATCACTATTATATCTGGTATACCTCATGCAGAATATTAAGAGCGGTTTCTTTGTTAAATGGAAGCTGAAGCTGTGCGAGAGGCAACGTCTCCTCCTGCATCAAAAGCAAAAATTTGCGGATATTGTTTTTTACAGCATCGTCGCATTGAATAGTCTGCGGAAGTGTCACCAACTGCAGTAACCGGAACACGTCATACTTGTGCTTCTTCAAATCCTTTTCGTTGACATGTTCCCCTTGCTGTTTGCGGTCTGTCAGATTCAACCATGCGTATATTTTAAAGGGAATCAGATACTCCGCACGCAAAACCGGAATCCCGCCTATGATAACCCTGCCATCAAGATATCGCACGCCGTGCCGCCGATTACTGTATAACATTCCGGATAGTCCCGAAATTTTTCTCTGAATGACTCAATTCCCTTTACCAAATGACACCTCCAATGCTGTCTCCATTTCAGACTCTACTCTTTCATCAAAAGCATTCCTCAGAGAGCATGCCAACGAAACCACGTCCACCGCACCATCCGAAGCGAATACCTCCGGAGGATATTTCCATAGTTGCAACTGAATTACATTATCTTCATCACTCCACTTCGGGTCAACCTCTTCATAGTTTTTATATGTTGAATCATCTTTGAAAATTGCAAATACAGAAATCCTCGGTGGATTCAACATGCTCTTCGTGCTCAGTGCGCTTTCTCCGGCCGAAATCAGGTTCTCTTTTGGCTTCTTCACAAACATCGTTTTCTGTACAGGATTAATCAGATATGGTTTTGCTTTTTCAAAATAGGATATGCCATATTCGGTTGGCGATATCCTGCTTTCCCTTCCAACCTTCCTTTCCTCGAGGAGCCCCATTTCCTGAAGCTGACGTGATGCACGGGTCAAAGACATCCTGGAAATTCCCAGCTTCTGAGCAGCCTCAGACTTTGAAATCTGATTTTGCTCGCTATATAAAAGCAGAAGGAACAGCATTTGTGTTGCAGGTGACATAAATTCGCCGTTCACCGAAACTTCCTTTGAAAAATGATTCTTCAGCCATATCCCTAAAAAAGGCAGAAACACCTGACCATCTGTACTGATAAAAGGAATTCCTTTTTGAATCAATGCCTGAAGCTTTCGACTCTCGCTCTTATTCATATAGAACGCAGCCGGGAATCCTACGGCTGCTTCGTATCGTTCTAGCTGCTTTTTCAATGTCCGCACATCCGGATACTGTTCATCCTCAATCGTCACTGCAAGAAATTCTGCTCCACAAATCTTCACATGATGAAAATTCCGACCAGCTGTCATATATAACGGAAGCCCAGCCGGCGCACTGCATTCTTCACTGCTGACAGCAAGACCATATATCTCATTCAATGCTTCAAACATGCATCCTCTCCTGTTCTCTTGGGAAAATTTATTAACTTATTTTTTGCATGATAACATACTTGTTGTTAATATGCAAGTTTTATGTTACCGTTTTATGAGGTCGACGCTCTGAAACTTTTTCTGTCATCTATTGCCAGTACAGCAGAAAAGGACTATAATCAACCTGTTTGGTCTGGTAACTATCTTCGTGGATTCAAATCCCACCCGGGCCGAATGCTTTCCGCGGCGGCCGCATGGCTAAAGCTGCGGACGGATTGCTCATTCCGCGGACAAGCCATAGCGCAAAGAAAGCGCGGAAAGGGAAAAGAAAATGAGCAAAAAAACAAAGAGCTTCCTGATCGGAGGCATTATTCTGGTCGTATGTGTGGCCCTGTTTGTGGGAATTTGGCTGAATAACAAGCCCACGGCTTCTGCTAACGCCAAGGAGTACACCCTTGAAGTCGTCGACAATGAGGGCAACACCAAGACGTATAACGGCACCACCGAGGAAGAGTACCTCAAGGGCCTGATGGATGAATTGAAGGCCGCCGGCGATTTTGATTACAGCGGCTCCGAGTCCGAGTATGGCATTATGATTGAGTCCGTGAACGGGCTGAAGGCGGTTTATGCTGAGGACGGCGCCTACTGGTCCATTTATGTGAACGGCGAGTACGGCATGTACGGCGCTGACCAGCAGGTCATCACCTCCGGTGACACCTATACGCTGAAGTATGAACTGGCTCAGTAAGAATGAACAGGGGCAACCGTCCTCTTCACAGGAAGAGACCTCGCAGGAGTCCTCGTTAAAGGAAACTTCCCTGCAGAACTCTTCGCTTCACGGCACGGCGCTGGACATTGTCCAGATTGCCGTGATGCTGGCCCTCATCGAGGTGGGCAAGCGGGCGCTCGATTTCCTGCCGAATGTCGAGGTCGTGACGCTGTTTTTCATGCTATTCACCAAGCATTTCGGGAAAAAGGTGTATTTGGTCGCCCTGCTGTTTGTGCTGGTGGAGACCATCTATATCGGGCCGCATGTGTGGGTCATTATGTACCTGTACATCTGGCCGCTGCTGATTACGATTGTACTTCTCATCCGGAAGAAGGCCGAATGGTGGGTCTACCCGATTCTTTCCGCCTTTTACGGGTTGTTTTTCGGGTTCTTGTGCTCGATTCCCTACTACTTCATTAGTGGCATCGGCGGCGGAATTGCCTGGTGGATTGCCGGCATCCCGTATGACCTGATTCATTGCGGCGCCAACCTTGTAGTGGCGCTGGTCCTCTTCCGCCCTCTCGATATCGTGTTGGGAAAGATTCTGGGGGAAAAGGAAGTTTCCTCGGCGGAGGAATGATGACAGCCGCTTGAGGCAGAAGAAGCGGATTTTACCGCAAAAATCAACATCAAAAAAGCAGTGAGAGCCGTTTGACGACTTTCTCACTGCTTTTCTTTTTTGCTTTAACCACGGCTTAGCTTCCAGTCAATTCTCTCGTTGGCTGCCGGCCCCGGCCGCTTAATCCATGTCCTCATCCAGGGCTTCGAGGCCTTTCTTGGCAACGGGCTTTGAGTCGCCGTGTTTGACGAAGGTCATGGTCACCATGGCCAGCGCCACGAAGCACACGGCGTACGGGAACAGCACTCTCATGCCGAACTTATCCATCAGGAAACCGGACACGATGGGCGTCATGACCTGCGCCGCCATGGACGCCGTGTAGTAGAATCCGGTGTAACGGCCCACATCTGCGCCGGAGCACATCTCGACGACCATCGGGAAGGAGTTGACGTTAATCGACGCCCACGCGATGCCGGCCAGCGCGAACATGACGTTCATGAGCATGGTCGGGCTGTCGGACTGCATAAAGCTCGCCGCGAGGAAGGCAATTGCCAGCATTCCGACACCAATCATAATCATTTTCTTGCGGCCGATCTTCGAGGAAATCACGCCCACCGGCAGGTAGGAAATGATGGCCGCCCCCTGCGCAATAAGGAGGGTCGTGTTGTAGTCTTTATGCAGAATATTGCTCGCGTACACGGAATACTTGGAGGTAACCGCGTTATAACCGGCGAACCAGCACACAATCGACGCCAGAATGAAAATCAGGGAACGCTTCTCGGCCGCCCCCAGCTTCTTCTTGCCGGCATGCTCGGCCTGTTCCTCGGTCGTGGCCTCTTCATCGATGCCGTACTTTTTGCTTTCGGCCTGCATTTCCTCGACGAACTTAGGCTCGCGCACGGTCAGCATGAAGATCAGAAGGGCGAGCAGCATGATCAGGGCAATCAGGCTGAAATACGGGGTGTAAGCCATCATAGAGTTCTTGACCGCACTCGTCTGGAACACGATGCCCAGCACCAGCACCAGCATACCGCCGGCGGTACCCATCAGGTTAATGATGGCGTTCGCTTTGGAGCGAAGCGGCTTCATAGTCACATCGGGCATGAGGGCGACGGCCGGTGAACGGAAGGTCGCCATGGAAATGAGGGTTGCCAGCAGCAGGATAATGAAGAAAATCAGAGGCGCCGGGTTAGAAAGTGTCTCGTCGTGCGCATAAGCCTGGCGGGCGGGCACCACGTAATTGGTGTACTCCTCCGAGGTCTTGGTCTTGCCGGATTCATCCGTCGACTGGCTCTTGATGGAGGCAAACTCGTCCTCCGTGTAGAGCTGGGAAAGCTTGAATTTATCGCCATTCGGCGTAATCAGTTCCTCATCCTTTTCCGCTTCGTAAATCGTGCGGAGCGCCGTCTCGTCGTCAATGGTGGATACCGCGGACAGCTTGCTGAGCTGCCAGCCATCCGTGAGGGACAGCAGCACAAAGCAAACCGCAGCCGCAATCGTGCCGATCAGGATGAACGGCGTACGGCGGCCCAGGCGGCTCTGACACTTGTCGGAAATCGCGCCGAACATGGGGAGCATGAAAAGCGCCAGAATGTTGTCGAGTGCCATAATCACACCCGACCAGGACTGGCTCATGCCGAATTTATTGGTCAGAATGAGCGGAATCGTGTTGTCGTAGGCCTGCCAGAACATGCAAATCAGGAAGAACGCAAAGCCAACACAGATGGTCCGTACATAATTCAGTTTCATAGGATTTCCTCCGGTACACGAGTTACTAGCTTGTTTTATTGTACCTCAGTTGAGGGAAAAAGACTATAGGACAAAACCGTAAAATGTATAGGCAGCGTTTTGGCGATATTTTTTCTTTTGCCGTGAATTGATGATTGTTTCCGCCCCCTTTAAGGCTTATAATATTGATGATTTCTTGTTTCGGAGGTTTTGTGATGAAAAAAAGTCTTAGTGTTTTAGGCGCCGTTGCCGGCGTTTCTGCTTTAACGGCCGGTCTTTCGGCCTTCTTTGTTGCCCCTTCCAAGGTCAGCGAAGACCTGTACGCCCCTTTCCAGAACCGCAATGTGGCACACCGCGGCCTGCACACGCAGGACAAGTCGGTTCCCGAGAACTCCATGGCCGCCTTTGAGGCCGCCTGTCAGGCGGGCTATGGCATCGAGCTGGATGTGCAGCTGACGAAGGATGGCCAGGTCGTTGTATTCCATGATGATGATTTAAAGCGTGTCTGCGGCATCGATGCGCGTGTGGACTCCAAGACGCTCGAGGAGCTGGAAGAGTACCGCCTGTACGATACCGAACAGGGCATTCCTCTCTTTGCCGAGGTGCTGGCGCTGGTTGCCGGCCGCTCGCCCCTCATCGTCGAGCTCAAAACCGCCGGCCCGAATAACGAGGAACTGTGCGAGAAGACCTATGAACTGCTTGCTGGTTATACGGGTGAGTACTGCATCGAAAGCTTCGATCCCCGTATCGTTGGCTGGTTTAAGAAGAACGCGCCGGAAATCGTGCGTGGTCAGCTCGTCTGCCCCGCCTCCGGTTACGGCGAAAACACCGGAATTCTCCAGTCTCACCTGATGGCGAACTGCCTTCTCAACTTCCTGGGTCGCCCGCACTTCATTGCTTACAAGGTTGGCGAGCTTGCCCCCATGAATAAGCTGGCTATCGCCATGGGTGCCAAGGCCGTTTGCTGGACCAGCCGCTGCCTTGGCCACGAGGAAGGCAACGACACCGTGATTTTCGAATTCTACCATCCGTCGGTGTTTTATTAATCCCTACGATGCCGAAGATTGGTACTTATTGCCCTTTGAACCATAATAAAAGCCAGCCGTGCGGCTGGCTTTTTAATTACGGATTACAATTCGGGCATGGCGTGTACCCGGCTTCGATGGCTTCCTCACGGGTGCCATAGAAGACCAGACGGTTCTTTTCCGACATGGAGGATGCGCCGTCACAGTTGCTGTAATGGAAGTAGCCGGAGCGGGTGTTGACGATGTAGTAGTCCGTCGCTGCGCCCTCCGGGAAACTCGTCTCGCCGCCCTCGGCATCAGTCGTGGCATAGGTCACGCCGGTCTTGTAATTGATGGCTGTTTTCTCGGACGGGTCAAACACGTTAAATACGAAGATGTTGAACAGGATGTCGTCTCCGTCATCATGAAGGCTCATCGCCTCCATCAAAACGCCGCGGCAAACCAGCTCATCGGCCCGGAAAATCGGGGTTACACGGTACAGCACCAGTGTGTCGGTTTCACGAACGTAGTCACCGACCATTTCTTCGAACGGGCGCATCCCGTCATTGTTCATGAAATGGGTGCCGGTGACCAGATTCTGCTCGTTATCGTTTTCGCCGGCCAGCTGGAACGCAATCAGGTGACTGCGCTCATAGCCGGAATTTTTCTGCCAGCCCGTGGGGTGAATCCAGTAGATTTCGCCGCGCTCCCCGGTGGGCATGAGCTCCGTTCCCAGACTCGCCATCGCGTAGCCGCAGCGGCCAAGCTCGTCCAGCGGGCTGTAATACTCGTAGGCCCCCTTCTTCGCTTCGGCGATTTCCTCCTCCGTGAAGAACGGTACATTGCCGTTGATTTCAGCATAGTAATCGCCCTCAAAATCCGGAAGCGTGGTAATCGAATAGCCCTCTACGGTAATCGTCTCCCCTGCCCATGGGTCGGTCGAGGTCACCTTACCTGTCGATGTTTTCTTGCCGTTGTCGGAGGTGCTGCTTTCAGTGCTTTCCTTATTTGAGCTCTGCTCCGATGTATCGCTGCTCGACTCATTTTGAGCCGAGGAGGATTCAGTCTTGGACGATTCTGCCGTACTGGTTTCGTCCTTCTGCGTCTCGCTTGAGGTCCGGCTTTCGGTCTTGGAAGAGTTCGACGAGTTCGATGCGTTCGATGAATTGCCCTGAGAATTCGATGCGCTGTTTTCCACGAGCGTCGCCTGCGACTCCTCCGCCTCCATGGCCTCCAATTCGGCCAGCAGCTCATCGCAGCCCGAAAGCGCCAACACGGCGCAAAGGAGCACCGCCAAAAGGATGCGCGTCACAGAGGTCTTTGACTTACCGGTTTTCATTTCGACGCCTCCTTCTTCACGTAAAGTTCCTTATACACCATGTCATGCGAAAAGCCGGCCAGACGGCTTTCCTTCTGAAGCTTAAAATCATCCAGCGAAATTTCGAGTAAACTGTCATACGGGTAAACCCGCTTCCAACGGTAAATCAGCAAATGGTCCATGCTCCCGACGTGTGCAGCAAGATCCTCATCTTCCACAAAGACGACTGGCTCAGTCCCCTGCTTTCCGGCCGAAGCCGCTGCTTCTGCCTCCTTCAGAGGATCCTCTAAGACGCGGACATAAGCCGACCAATCAGATTCTTCGAAAAGCTTCTCCGAGAAGGGAGAAATCAAGAGCAGCCGGTGCTGCTCCGCCGCCTGCTCAGGCGTCAGAAGGCTCCCGTCTTTTTTGAGAACGCCGGTCTCGCGCATCATGTCGCGCAGCACGTTTCGGTCACTGGCCTGGCGCCGGCCGTTGAACAGCCGCCCGCCACGCTCATCCAGACAAATGATAACTTTCATGAGTATTTCCTTTTCTTTTGGGATTTGTTTGATTGTACCTTGATTAAGGGAGAAAAACAAGCCTTCAAATCCCTGGGCGCCTTTTCCCGACATAAAAAACAGCTGCATGGGAGGATGCAGCTGTTTTTTAGGATAGGGCAATGAATCCTTATAAGGCATAACAGGTCTGTTCTTGGGAGAGTGATAACAGATCCGTTAAAGGTCGAAAGTTAGTTCTCTGCGGTCTCCGCAGCATCTTCAGGCTTCTTTCCATCCGGAGGCGGCAGGGGATTGCCGTTCTCATCCTTCGGAGGCTCCGGGCGCTCGCCGTTCTCACCCTTTGGGCCGCGGCCGCAGTTCGGGCAGCCATTCGGAGGCGGCAAGGGATTACCGTTCTCATCCTTCGGAGGCTCCGGACGCTCGCCATCCTCGTTCTTGTCTCCTCTCGGGCCGGGACCACCCATCGGCGGGCGATGTCCATCCGGAGGCGGCAGCGGGTTGCCGTTCTCATCCTTCGGGGGTTCCGGAGGAGTGGGCATGCTATCAACAGTCTCTTCCGCGGTATCTTCGACGACCTCTACGGTCTCATCCGCAGCTTCTTCAGCTTTCTTCAGCTTGTTTTTTAATCCATCCAGTAAACTCATGACTTAACCTCCTTTAAGGTGTTTTTTCTCTAACTGTTTTAAAGTATAGAGGCCCAACCTTAAATGAACCTTAAAAAGAAAAAATTTTCCTAACAAAAAACCGCCGGGGCCGCCGGCGGCTTTGATCTTACTCAAGATTGGTATATACATTCTGGACGTCGTCGGATTCTTCGAGGGCGTCGGTCATGCGCTCCATCTGGTCGAGAATCGCCTGATCATCGCAGGAAACATAGTTCTGCGGGATCATCGTGATGTCGCCGTCCGTAATCGTAAGGCCGGCAGCCTCGAGCGCCTCATACACTGCGGTGAAGTTCTCGGGAGCGGTCAGCACCTCAGCCGTACCATCCTCGACACTAAAATCATCCGCACCTGCGTCGAGCACGGTCATCATGAGCTCTTCCTCGTCCGTACCTTCCGGCACCTCGATGAAGATCTGTCCCTTCTTATCAAACATGAACGAAACGCACCCTGCCGTGCCCATATTGCCGCCGTTCTTGGAGAAGGCGTGGCGCACATCCGAAGCAGTACGGTTCTTGTTATCCGTCAGGCACTCCACAATCACAGCGATTCCGTTCGGGCCGTAGCCTTCGTAGGTAACCGACTCGTAATCCACCGAGCCGCCCTCACCGGAGTACTTCTTGATGGAACGCTGGATGGTATCATTCGGCATATTATTGCTCTTGCACTTGGCAATCACGTCGCGAAGCTTGGAGTTGGAATCCGGATCCGGACCGCCCTCCTTGATGGCCACCATGAGCTCACGGCCCAATTTAGTGAAAATCTTACCACGCTGCGCGTCGGTCTTTTCCTTCTTGTGCTTAATGTTTGCGAATTTTGAATGTCCTGACATGGTCTAACCTCTTCCTGAAATTTTCCTAATCTAGTGGCTTCCACTGGTTCGTATAGTTTATGAACCAAGCGATTATAGCACAGCCGCCGCATCAAATCAACAGGAAAAAATTCAGGGCCGTGCTCCATCTTCGGAGCACGACCCTTTGAATAGACATTTTAAAGCTTTCGCTCGGCCTTGCTGATTAACTCATCCGTAATCTCACCGATAGTTTTGTCAGCGTCAGGCCTTACTCTTCCGGCTTTTTCTCGGGGGCCGGAGCCGGCTCGCCTTCAGCGGGCGCAGGCGCGGCCTTGGAGGTAGCCTTCTGCTTCACACCGAGGAAGATCAGGGCTGCTGCGAGCACGCCCAGCACAGCCGTCACAGCATAGAGGATCTTCTGCCAGGTCGCCAGCTTGTAGGTAATCACAGAGCCGGGGGCCAGGTTGTTCATGGCATTGGAGTTCACCACGGTGTACAGAATGTTGTGCGTCGCATTCCGGAAGGAGGTAACGGCGCTGGCACTGGTCGTGTCGGCAATGTCACCCCTCCAGGCAGCGTAGGTCAGCATCAGGTCGGTACCTGCGTAGATACCCTGATTCTGATTCATGTAATCATACAGGTTGAAGTCGGTAATCGCGAAGCCGGTGAAGCCCCACTCGTTACGAAGGACGTTCGTCATCAGGGATTCGCGTCCGCCGGCCCAGGTCGCACCGATGTAGTTGAAGGAACTCATCACGGCCGTGCAGCCGGGCATGGTCTTCGTGGCAATGGTGCCGTCAGTGTCGGCAATGTACTTCATCTCGGTCGTTGCGTTCTTGATGGTCAGCTCGAACGGCTTCAGGTAAATCTCACGGATGGCCTGCTCGGTCGCCCATGTGCAAATGTGACCCGTACGGGTGGTTTCCTGATCGTTCAGCGCAAAGTGCTTGATGTAGCCATAGCATCCCTTGTCAGCCGCGCCGGACAGCACCTCGGCGGCCAGATAACCGGCCAGCGTGCCATCCTCGGAATAGTACTCGAAGTTACGTCCTGCGAACGGGCTGCGGTGGGTGTTCATGGCCGGAGCGTACCATCCGTTGTAACCGGAGGCCAGAGACTCTTCACCAATCATCACGCCCAGATCATGCATCTGCTGCTTGTTCCAGGTCTGTGCCATCAGGAACTCGGAGCAGTACGCACAGTTGCCGGTGGAGCCGAACAGGGAGGTGAAGCCCTGCGGGCCATCCGGGTCGGAGGTCGCCGGCTTACCAATGGACGGAATCTCGGCCGTGTTGTAGGCACCGCCGTTCAGCATGTTCACCATTTCTTCCACGGTGATCTGATCCAGCAGCAGATCCCAATTTTCATCGTCATACTCAAGGCCTCGAAGGTCAATCAGGTTCAGGCCGTTGCTGGCACCGGTGGTCGGCATTTCGGCACTCGAATCAGCATGCTGGGAAGCATCATACATGACCAGGCTCACACCGACGGATTCCGCCGTCTTGTCCTCGGTCGCGGTCGGCCAGGTGCCGGCAAAGTCCGCGCGGGACAAATTGGTGCAGTTGGCATTCATGTAATCGGTCGTATCCTGGAACTGGTTGGACAGTTCGTTGCCGGTCGCATCGTCCGTCTTGTACTCTTCGGCGCTGAGGGTGACGCTCTTCGTATCGACGACGTTGTGAGAGTCATTACGCAGGCTGATCTCGTAATCGCCCGCATCCTGTACGTAGTAACCCTTGGAGCTGTCCCAGGAGGACATGGCCCGCACGGGGTACGTCACGGTCACGGTTTCGGAGCCGCCGGCTTCAATCAGGCCGGTCTTCTCAAAGCCGCCCAGCACGACCGCGGATTTCTCCAGGCCGCCGGCCGTATAAGGAGCGGAATAGTAAATCTCGACCACGTCCTTGCCGGCCACGGAACCGGTATTCTTCACGGTCACGGTCGCGACGACGTTGTCATCCTGAACCTCGACGGAGTCAAGGGTCTTTTCAAAGGTCGTGTAGGAAAGGCCGTAGCCAAACGGGAACACGACCGCACTGTCATAATCAAAGCCGGCATAGTTGCCCGCCTCGGCCTCGACATAAGCCGTTTCATAATAGCGATAGCCGATATAGATACCCTCTTCGTACTCGACGAAGTAAGCGGTATCGCCGGCCTGCGTGTAGTAGCCGGACACATCGGTGTAGTTGTTACCGCCGAAGTTGACGAAGGTCGGGTCCGCCGTGAAGTCAGCCGCCCACAGATCGGTCGTACGACCGGACGGGTTCACATCGCCCTTGAGGATTTCGCCAATTGCCTTGGCCGCGGTGGAACCGATGGAACCGACGGACAGAATCGCGTCGACTTCATAATCACCGGAAACGAGCGGGCCGACTTCCATGGACGTGGAGACGTTCAGCAACACGATGACATGGTCACAGCTCTTCTTCGCTTCGGCAATCAGTTCCTTCTCCTCGACCGTGAGCTCCAGCTGATGCTGGCCTTCTTCGTAGTTCGCAGTTTCGCTGTTGGCCACGAATTCGGTGGAAACACCGGAGTTCAGGGTACCCAGCAGGTCACGGCTCAGGTCGCCGCCTTCACCGCCGCCACGGCCCAGCACGATGACGGCCGTCGTGCCGCCCAGCGTGGAAAGCACGTCCGACGGGTAATCGGCCACCGGAATCTCGCCAATGTAATACGTCGAGGTGGTCGGGTTATCCATGACAATGTTGGCCTTGGGATAGTTGCCGTAATTGGACTCGGTCCAGCTGTACAGCGTGTCATTCACCGTAAAGCCGGCCTCGGCCAGACCCTTGTAGAAGTTGATGCAGGTCGAGGCATCCACGGTACCGGAACCGGAACCGCCGTAAATCGGATCCGCACTGTAGCGGCCCATGAGTGACAGCGTTTCGTTGCCGGAAAGCGGCAGCACGCCGTTGTTCTTCAGAAGGACAATTCCTTCCTCACCGATCGTCACCACGAATTCCTCGGCCGCAGCCGTGGCTTCTTCCTTGGTGGCATAGGACGCCGTGTAGTATTCGGTATCCCAGTTCTCGGAGCCTTCGATAGTCTTAATTTCGTACGGGTTCCCGCCCACATAGTGGTCCACGAACGAGTCAAACTTGACTGCCGCTACGTTGGCCACGACCAAAATGAGCGCAAGAACCACACCGAGAATCATTTTCCCAGTGCCTTTTGAGCCTTTCTTTTTCATTGTTTCTCCCCTTTCGCGGCGGCTTTCCCGAACCTCCGACCCCTCAGTACAGATTCTGTCAGGCGCCACCTTCTGTGTGTTTAGATACTATTTCATCTTACCGAATAGTTAAATATCCGTCAATATCGATAATTTTTACAAAAACAAGAGCGCACTTTTGTGCGCTCTCACTAAATCCGTCTATGCCATCGCCGGGCTATCCCTTGTCTTTCGTTTTTGCTTTTGCCCCGCACCCTTTTTCTTTTTACTTCTTCACCTTCTGCCCGATGATATAAATCACGGCGGCCACGACCATGCCGTTAATCGAAGCAATGCCCCAGTTCAGCAGATTCGCGACCACCGCACCGAAGGTCACGCCGCACACGGCAAACCAGTCGACCTGCTTGGTGACCTCGCTGTCCGGTTCGTACTCTTCCTTATGAAAGAAGTAGGAAAGCACCAGAATAATCCCCACCGGCGGCAGCGTAGCATTCAGGATGTTCAGCCAGCTGACGAAGTTCCAGTACAGCCACATGGCCGCAACCGTACCGATCAGACCGGACACGAGCACCATGGGCTTCTTCCGCTGATGGAAAATGTTGGCCAACCCCAGACCGGCGGAATAAAGCGCATTGTCGTTGGTCGTCCAGATGTTCATACCCAGCACAATGACCGCGAAATAGAACATGCCGAGCTTGATCATGACGTCGAAAATATCGTTGCCGCCCACAAACACATAAGCCACGGCGCCGAACATGAACATCAGGGTGTTGCCGATGAAGAACGCCACGACCGTGGACCAGACGCCGTCCTTCGTGTTCTTCGCAAACCGGGCGAAATTCGGGGTCGCCGTACCGCCGGAAACGAAGGACCCGATGACCATTCCCGCGCCGCCGAAGACCGTAATCGTGCCCGAGGAGGCGGCGAACTGGTCAACCAGCGTGCCGTTACCCTGCTTAATCGCGAGAACCATGGCCACCGTGCCCAGCACTGCCACCAACGGCACCGCCACGTAGCTGACAATCGTCAGGGACTTCATACCAAAGTAAGCCGAGCATGTCATACAGATGCCGCCGATGATAATCAGCACCCACTGCGCCGCGACGCTGCCCTCAAAGAACTGGTTGGCAATCGGGATGGCCAGCATGGCAAGGCCTACGCCAAACCAACCGATTTGTGTAAAGCTAATCATCGCACTCGGAAGGTACGAGCCCTTCAGGCCGAACGCCCGCCGGGCCAAAAGGTCCAGGCTGAAACCGGTCTTGGCGCCGATGTAGCCCAGAAGGCCGGTATAAACGGCCAGAATCGCGCCGCCCAGCAAAATGGACCACACAAAGCCGTTCCAATCGAGGCCGGCCGCCATTTCCTGACCGACCCACATGCTCGCGGAGAAGAACGTAAAGCCCAGCATGACCATGAACATGGTCAAAAGGCTCCGTCTAGCCTCCTGCGGCACCGCCTGCTCCGAGTAATCGACATCGACTACCTGTTTTTTCTCGAGTTCACTCATGTTTGATTTCCCCTTTTCCGTGATTTTTTATATTTATTTTTTCCGCATATACTTTCCGAGTGCCATTTCAATCTGGGTGATGCGGGTAGATGCGACGGTCTTGAGCGGCACTTCCTTGATTTTCTCCAGATAAATCTGCTCCTGCTCGTAGAGCTCACGGCACACCTCTTCGTCGATTCGCTCGTAATGATTTGACTTCACCCAATCCTCCAGACTGATCGGCGTATGGTGGCCCAGCTTTTCGTCCACAAGCGCCTTCATGTTGATGACCTGCGCCCGCTCGAGGATGCCGGTCCAGTACTCCATGACCTCATCGATGTGGTCCGAAATCTCGTAGCGACGGGCGCCGCCGTCGTAGATCATGCACTTCTCAAAGAGCACATCCCGCTGGGAAAGCACGTCCTCACGGTACTCCGGCGCGATGATACTGTCCTTCCAGTAGAAGTCGATGTCCGGCCGGTTGATCCCGCTCACGCCCTTGTCCTCGTAATTCTTGAAAGCGCCTTCGTAGAAGACCACCTCGAAGCCCTCAAATTCCGGCCAGAAGGACTGAATCTGCTTGGTCAATTCCTCCGTCACCGGAATCGTCCGGTCGCCGCCGATGGTAAACAGAATAATGTTGCGCAGCTTGCAGCCATGCTTCTTGTAATTCTCCAGCACGTAGCTCAGGCAGTGGACCAGCGTTTCGCCCGTGGCCACGATGTCCCCGATCATCAGTGTGCTGTCCGGCACCGTGGCGAGCTTGCTGTACTTGATTTCCAGCCCGGCCATTTCGTCATGATGGAACACCCGCTCACTCGAAAGGAAGCTGATGTCATGCACCAGTATTCCCTCGCGGTAGCAGGCCTCCTCCAACGGATAGTTGAGCGCACCGCGCAGAATCGAAAGGATGTTAGCGCTTGAAACCTTGCCCTCCGCGGCAAAGTGGCGCAGCATCCCGCAGGTCGCCGGCAAGAGGCAGGTGTACACCTCATAGCCCACGACCTCAGGCTTCTCCATCAGATGCCGGGTGCCCGGCGTTGAAACAACATAATAATGATTCAGAAAATTCTTCGTATCGGACTCCAGCTGATAGCTGGAAAAGCCTTCCTCCCTCGAAAGCTCGGTCAAAAATACTTCGTCCAAAATCGCCATGGTCCTGTTCTCCTTTATTTTAGTACATAAAAAAGGGGGCAAAAGCCCCTTTGTTTTATTCTATGCGGTTCGTACAGTCCTTAATAATTTTCAGCATCATGTCACCTCTCAAGGTTTTTACCACTATACCACGATAGCGGCCGCGAGGCAAGCGAAAAAACGCACAAAAACTTTGGCCTATTTTTTTCTCTTTTCAATTTCGGCCGGCGAAGAGAGGAACGGCGCCCCGAATTCGGGTACAAGCTTCCCGTCAAACGCCTGCGTGAGGGATTTAAGGAACTCCCCCTTGCGGGTCTCCTCCAGACACAGGACGCAATCCACCGCCGCATGATAATCAAGAGCCACGATCACGTAACCCGATTGCTCGGCCCAGTACTGAAGCCGCGAAAGCTGGTTATACTCCAGCGAAACCGAGGCTTCGAGATATATCTTCTTTTCAAGGATTCCGGCCGCTTCCACCGCCAGCTGCGTTGCCTTGGTGTAGGCCTTGACCAGACCGCCGGTGCCCAACAGCGTTCCGCCGAAATAACGCGTCACCACCACCAGTACATCCGACAAATCCTCGCCCAAAAGCACCTGGAGCATGGGCGCGCCGGCGGTTCCGGACGGCTCGCGGTCGTCCGAGCACTTGGTCACCCGCCCGCCGTCCAGACGATAGGCGTAGCAATGATGCGAAGCGTCCCAATAAGCCTTGCGCACGCGCTCCAGCGCCTGCTTAGCCTCTTCTTCCGTGGTAACAGGAAAGGCCTCGCCGATGAACCGGGATTTCCGGTCCACGTGCTCAGCCTTTCCGTATTTTTCAATCGTTTTCATGTTCAATCGCTTTTACTCGTTATCCGATGAGCTCGTCGTATCGGCCAGGGATTCGCCGTTCAAAACCTTCTGAATCAAGGCCTTCGCTTCATCCACGGATTCCTGATTGATTTCCTGCACCGAGGCGTAAGCACCGCCCTGCGAATACGTCGGGAGCATGTTGCCGTAGCCCTTGGTTTCGTAGTTCTCGATTGACCACTCGGCGTTGTCCGCCAGCTGCATCTTGACGAGTTCCGTAATCTTGGAGGTCGGAACATCCGTCACAAAGCAGTCAGACAGCGAATCCAGCAGGTTCAGGTAGCTGGTCAGTATGGCCGGTGAGGTCACCTTGTTGATGATGGCCTGAATCATGTACATCTGGTTGCGCCCACGCTGATAGTCGCCGTCGGAGAAGGCATATCTCTCCCGAACGAACGCCAGCGCCGCGTCGCCGTCCACGTAGTTGTCACCGACCACGAAGGTATAAGCCCCGCTGACATCCGTGAAGTTGTAGTCCGAATGCACCGTCACGCCGCCCAGCGCATCCACGATACTGCTGAAGCCGCTGAAGTTGATTCGCACATAATAATTGATATCGACATCGTACAGCTCGGACAGCACGCGCTCGGACACGTCGATTCCGTAGATGCCGGCATGCGTCAGCTTGTCCTTGTAATAGTAGTCACCCACCGGCAGGTCGATGTAGTAATCACGAGGGGTCGTGACCAGCAGCACCTGCTTGGTCGACGGGTTCACGACCGCCAGAATGTTCACGTCCGTACGGCCGTTTTCTGTGGAAACCGTGCCGTAGGAGTCGTTACCGGACAGGAAGACCACAAAGGGCTCCCCCGTCTCCACAACCGTCTCGTTGGTCTCGACCTTCACCTCACGCTCGTAGGTAAACTCGGTCAGCGTCCGGGTGTCATCCGTAAAGGTCGGATAAGTGTCCAGCAGCGTGTCGCGGTAGGCCTCGTTCAGGGCCATCACCTCGATTTCGCCGTTATAAAGAGCCTCGGCCGCCGCCTCGTAGTTTTCAAAGGTCTGCGACTGCACGCTCTTTCCGTACTGCGACTGCAGCGTCCGCACCGCTTGGTTAATGTTCTCCGTGTCCACGTTTTCCTGCAGCCCGAAGGTGCAATCCGAAACATCGGACATGCTCACGTAGTCCGTGTCCTTCATGACGACCAGACTGATGCGGCTCACGACTGTCGTGGTCTGTTTCTGAATGGACGCAAAAGCCGCATTCGTCCGGAACAGATAAAAGCTGCCCATTCCGAAAATCACCAGTACCAGGAGGGTATAAATCTTACCTACGGCTCTTCCGTGCCGGAAAATCTGCGACAGCACCGAAAACAGCAGCAGGATGCCCATGATGGCCATCACGCCCAAAAGCTGCTTCTTCGGCAGCAAATCAAGCTTCAGCAACAGGTAACCAAAGGCCGCCATGACGATTACCTCGGCCGCAACGAGCAGCCAGCCGAAAACGTTCGGCCGGCGAGACTTTGTCCCGGACTTTGTCTGTTCAGACATCGTCTCCTCAGACATGGTCTGATTTTCCATTTCTTCCATACATTATTCCTTTCACTCGTCCGGAAGAATCTCCCCATTCTCCACTTTCCGGATGTTTTCGATACACGCAGCGACGGAATCCATGTTGGGATCCACCACGGAACGCGGGTCACCGCCGCTCGTGTAGGTGCTTCTCATGTTGCCGCTTCCGGTCGCCGCCTGGCTCGTGATGTGCCACTCGGCGTTATCGGAAAGCTGCATCTGCACCAATTCCGTCATCTTGCTGACCGGCATGTCCGTCAGGAAGCAGTCGTCCAGCGTCTCCAAAAGGTCCAGATAGCTGGTCAAAATGGCCGGGGACGTTACCTTGTCCACGATGGCCTGAATCATGTGCATCTGGTTGCGGCCGCGCTGGAAATCACCGTCAGAGAACGCATGACGCTCCCGGACAAAGGTCAGCGCCTTGTAGCCGTCGCACTCGTTGTAGCCCTCCGTAAAGGAAGTGCCGTCAAACGCCGTAAAGCTGTAATCAGAATACACACTCACACCGCCCAGCGCATCCACCACGTTCTGGAAGCCGCTGAAATTGATGCGGACATAGTAGTCAATTTCTGTCTCGTACAGGTCGGACAGCACCTTCTCCGAGTTCTCGATGCCGAAGATACTCATGTGCGTCAGCTTGTCATAGGAACCGGCAGAAAACGGCATCTCAAGGTAGTAATCACGCGGCGTAGAGGTAAGGAGCACTTCCTTGGTGTTCGGATTCACCGTCACCAGAATGTTCACATCACTCCGGCCCCACTCCACGGAGACCTGACCGTAATCGTCGTTGCCCGACAGGAAAATCGTGAACGGTTCCTGCTGAACCATGACCTCTTCCTTGGAAGTCTCTTCCTCTTCCTTCGCCGTTTTTTCGACTTTCTTTTCCACGACAATCGAGTCAACCTCATGGGTCAGCGTCGTAAAATCGTCGATGTCGTCCTCCAGCATGCCGCGGTAAATCTCATTAAGAACCATCGCCTTCACCTCACCGGCCACGAGTGCCTCGCCCGCCTGCGGGTAGGAATCGTACGCCACACGTTCAAAGGTGATGCTGTACTTCTCTTCCAGTTCCTTCAGCGTGTTTTCGATGTCCTCGGCATCGAAGTTTGACTGCACAGCTACGGTCTGACCATCCAGCTCATTCAGGCCGGTAATGCCGCTTTCGGTCGTTACCAGCACGGTATAGCTGCTCTGTACGGTGGTCGTTTCGGTATCGGTCTTGACCATCGAATCCAGCGCCTTGTTGGTCCTAAACAGGTAAAAGCCCAGCACCGCCGTCGCCAGAATGATGAGCGCCGAATACACGTAGCCCACAACCTTGCCGCCCTTAGACAGCTGCATCGCCACGGCGACACCCAAAAGCAGTACCAGAATCGCCATGATGCCCAGAAATCTGCCGCCATCCAGCATGTTCAGCTTGTTCAGATGAAAAGCAAAAAACACGCTCGTGATCAGCTGCAGGCCCAGTAAGACCATCCCTGCGACCGTCAGTTTCAATCCTTTCGCACTCTTCCCAGCGTTCGTCTTCACAGCCGTTCCCACGGCAGTTTCGGTCGCCTTGTCAGCCGTTTCGGCCGCCTTGACGTCTGCCTTTAAAGACGTCTCTTTTTCAGATGACTCCATTCGTCATGTCCTTTCAATCGTCAGCGGAATTTCCCCGTTTGTATCTTTTCTAAAATTGCATTGGATGGTATTTTACCACATTATCTTTGAAAATTCATCCGTCAAATTACACAAGTATTCTTAAGATTTGATTAAGAAAAAAACCGGCCCGCCAACGGATTCTTGATTATGCCGTCATACTTTGTTATAATAGCAGGTAATCGTTACTCTATAGAGAACCGGGTCCATCCGGAAAGAGAAAGAGAAATCCTACGAGGTGACAGATGAATTTCAGTAAGCAAGAAAACAAAAACAAGCGCTTTACGCGCGGTAACTATAATGAAAAGATTTACGTCCGGGTGATTCTCTGGATTGTACGCGTGGTGCTCGTTGCCATTCTGGCAGTGGGCTGCATTGGCGTGGGCGTCGCTTTCGGCGCCTTCTTCGGCATGCTGGACGGTGTCCCGGAGGTCAACCTCTCCTCGCTCGCCATCAACCGGCAGACGTCTTCCATTTATTATCAGGACGGCACCAAGGTCACGGACATTGAAACTGCCGAACAGCGCACCTCCGTATCGATTGATGTCATGCCGGAGGACCTTTTGAACGCGGTCGTGGCCATCGAGGACCGCCGCTTCTACTCCCACAGCGGCGTTGACCTGGAAGGTATCATCCGTGCGGGTATCGCCAACCTCAAGGCCGGCGGCACCTCCGAAGGCGGCTCCACGATTACTCAGCAGATGATCAAAAAGCTGGTGCTGACCTCCGATCAGAACTGGAAACGTAAGATTCAGGAATGGTACCTCGCCCTGCAGCTTGAGGACCAGATGTATAAAGTCTACGGCAAGGAACGGACGAAGGAACTCATTCTGGAAGCCTACCTTAATTACAACTATTTGGGTAATGCCTGCTACGGCGTTCAGGCAGCTTCGCAGCGCTATTTCGGCAAGGACGTGCAGGATTTGACTCTGTCCGAGTGTGCGCTGATTGCCGGTCTTTTCAACGCGCCGTCCGCTTACGATCCGATTGAAAACTATCAGGGGCACTCCCGCCAGCGTCAGATTCAGGTACTTGATGCCATGTTGGAGAACGGATTCATCACCCAGGCTGAATACGACGAGGCCTACGCCGATCCCGTGTTTGCCCGCATCCGCGCATACAACGAGCAGTACGAGGAAAGTGATGATTTCGTTTACAGCTACTTCGTGGACAGCGTGATTACCTCCGTGCAGGAGGACCTG
>Ga0065709_1006136_pt1 | contig 26610 bp, 25 predicted proteins | sample Hoacrofraction14_2_FD_59096 | JGI IMG/M metagenome (GOLD analysis project Ga0065709, IMG submission 59096) | Hoatzin crop microbial communities from Cojedes, Venezuela, sample from fiber fraction 14 v1 | ecosystem: Host-associated > Birds > Digestive system > Esophagus > Crop | place: Venezuela...
GATGGCCCAGCACAGGGCGGTCCGGAGGATGCTCTTAAGCCCGGACACATAAATCGCAAACAGGAAGATGGGGATGTTCAGGACCAGGTTCGAGAGCCACAGAGGGAACTCATAACCGGTCCACAGTCCCGACAGGTATTTAACGACGATCGCCAGACCGGAGACACCTCCGGTGACGAGGCCGGCCGGATCAAAGATGTATTTGGTGGCAAACGCGGTGATCGTGGAGCCGGCCAGAATCAGAATAAGATCTGCCAGAAACCGGCTGCGTGATTCGCGTGTGGTGGATAGAGTCTGTGACATGTCATGCCCGCCTTTCTGTAGTTAAGTGCCGCAGTTAAGTGCCGCAGTTAAGTGCCGCGGACAATTACAATAGCAGAGAAAACGCAGAATGTCACGCGGCTGCGCTGCTGTGCCGACGTCCGGCCGCTTATGGCGAAGTGACAGAACAGGCTGTTGAAGATCCGGTTTTGCCGATGTGCATTACAGGCGATATCTGTGAGACATTACTTATAGAACTGTGCAATTTACCTGAGTCAGAGATTGTACTTCGGCCGAATTTGTAGTATCATTCGTGTATACATGCTTGTTCCAAATTTAACCCGCATCGATCTGCAGCCATCGTGCTGCCCCGGGCCGGCCAGGCTCCGGGCGGGACAGGAGTTCGGCGGGGGATGCGCACGGAGGACACATGCCGGAACACGACAGCAGACGTAAGACTTACAGGCAGCGCATGCAGATTCTGAATAATCTGGCGCTGATCGGTCAGATGGGCCTGTCGTTTGCCATGCCGCTGCTGCTGTGCCTGTTCGCGTGTCATGTGCTGTGCGCCAGATTTTCTGTGGGCTACTGGGTGTACATTCCCGGGTTTTTCTTCGGACTGGGCGGCTCCTTCGCCACGGCGCTGAAGGTGTATACGGCGGTGACTTCGAAGAATAAGAACAGGCAGGATAAGAAGACGAAAGCATATAACAGACATATCTGAGATATAAATTTATGACAGTTCAGCCGGCAGTAAAAGAAGAGACCATAAAGGTAGCCGCCGCGACGGCGGCCGGCACAGCGGTCATGATCGCGGCATTCGGAATATTGCATCAGGTCATGCCGGAAACAGTGCCGTTTAACTATAAGGTGGTGCTGGGCGCGGCAGCCGGTCTTGTGATCGCCGTCCTCAACTTTTTCTGGATGGGGATGACGGTGCAGCAGGTGGTGTCGCTGACGGATGAAGACCGGGCGCGCGGCGTGCTGCGAGTCAGCTTCCGGAACCGCATGCTCATGCAGATGCTCTTCGTGATCCTGGCGCTGGCAGCCCCTGTTTTCAATGGCGCAGCCGCCATCATCCCGCTGTTCATCCCGAGCATTTATATTAAGCTGCGGGGAGTCGGGCAGGCGGTCAGCGGCATGAACAGTTCTGCCGGAACCGGTGAAACGGCCGGGGCAGATGACAGCGTGCAGACTGCCCGTGAAACAGAGACGGCGTCGGAGACAGAGTCAGCTGCTGAAACCGGTACCGCTAAGGAAACCGGGAAGACAACAGAGACAGAAAAATCAGATACAACACAGACAGCAGGAAAAGCTCCCGGAGAGGAGCGGGAAGGAGGCGACACAGAGCGATGAATGTTGATATATCCGGTGCGAAGATATTTTTCCGGATACCGACGGGGATACCCATTCTGGGCGACATCCTCATATCGGAGACACTGGTCATCTCATGGCTGGTCATGCTCATCATCACAGGGCTCTGCATATTCCTGACGCGGGGACTGAAGGTAGAGAATATCTCGAAGCGTCAGGCGGTGGCGGAGATGCTGGTCGAGACGGCGACGAATTTCGTGAGGAACAACACGGGAGGCACGAAGTTCGACAAGCTGATCCCGTTCGTGGCGGCGCTGTTTTCCACCAGCGTCATATCGAATCTGATCAGCCTGGTGGGACTGAGGTCCCCGACAGCGGACCTGTCGACGGAGGCGGCCTGGGCCGTGGTGGTATTCACCATGATCACGGCGCAGAAGATCAAGTCCGGCGGACTGCTCGGCTATATGAAGGGCTTCACGCAGCCCATTCCGGTGATGACGCCGTTTAATATCCTGTCTGAGCTGGCGACCCCGGTCAGTATGGCCTGCCGACATTTCGGAAACATCCTGTCCGGCATCGTCATCAACGGACTGATCTACGCGGCGCTGGCGCTCGCGTCATCGGCGCTGCTGGGACTGATCCCGGGAGCGGTCGGAAACCTGCTGAGCCAGATTCCGGTTCTGGATGTCGGACTTCCGGCCATCCTCGGAGTTTACTTCGACTGGTTCACGGGATTCATGCAGGCATTTATCTTCACGATACTGACGACCATGTATATCGCAAACGCGGCTGAAGGCTAACGACAGCCCGGAACATATCTGGAAACCTGGAAACAAACGAAAGAAACAGGAAACAGCAAAACGGAGGAAAAGGAAATGACTGACTATCAACTGCTCGCAAGAGGTATCGCACTTGCAGGATGCGGAATCGGAGCCGGATGCGCACTGATCGCCGGTATCGGCCCCGGTATCGGTGAAGGTAATGCCGCCGCGAAGGCACTCGAAGCCATCGGACGCCAGCCGGAGTGCAAGGGCGACGTCACGAGCACCATGCTTCTGGGCTGCGCTATCGCCGAGACGACCGGTATCTACGGTTTCGTTACAGGCCTGCTGCTGATCTTCGTCGCGCCGGGCATGTTCATGAATTATCTTGGCTGATAAGCTGATAAACAGTAATTTCGATTTCAGGAAAACGAGGTCATCATGGAAACTCAACAGCTGGTAACTATTATTCCATGGACTTTCATAGCGCAGATACTGAATCTGTTCATTCAGATGTATCTCATCAAAAAGTTCCTCTTCAAACCGGTCATGGAGATTCTCGAAAAGAGAAAGAAGAAGACGGATGAAGAAATTCAGTCCGCCCGCGAGGCCAGGGCTGAGGCCGAGGACATGAAGGAGAAGTACGAGGCGGATATGGCGGATGCCAGAGCCGAGGCTTCCCGCATCGTGCAGAGTGCTCAGAAGGAGGCGGACGCGCGCGCTGAGGAGGTGCTCAGCCAGGCGCGTGAGGAGGCTTCTGCCATGAAGAACAAGGCAGAGGCGGATATCGCCCAGGAGAGGCGTAAGGCCATCAACGAGGTCAAGGATGAGATAGGCGGTATCGCTATGGATATCGCAGGAAAGGTCGTTGAGCGCGAGATCAGCGAAGAGGATCACAAAAAGCTCATCGACGAGTTCATCGAGAACGTGGGTGAGGCATCATGAGCGCGGACACATCGGCTGCTGCGATCTACGCAGGCAGTCTGTATGACCTGGCCGCCGAGGAGAATCTGACGGATCAGATTCTGGAGCAGATGGCCGCGGTCCGGACATTGTTTTCGGAGAACCCGGCGTATGTGCCGCTGCTGCTGGAACCGTCCATACCGAAAAAAACACGTACGGCGCTGGTGGACGATGCCTTTAAGGGGAGTCTGCATCCGTACCTGCTCAGCTTTATCAAGCTGCTGCTGGAGAACGGCCTGCTTCGGAGCTTTAACGAATGCTGCCGTGTATTCCGCATGCGGTACAACAAGGATCAGGGAATATCCGAAGCCACGGTCACGTCGGCGGTGGAGCTGAGCGAGAAGCAGATCGAGGCGCTGAAAGAGAAGCTCGAGGCGCGCAGCGGTAAGAAGGTACACCTGACGATGAAGGTCGATCCGGACATCCTGGGCGGTGTATCGGTGGATCTGGACGGCGTCAGGCTGGACGGCAGTGTGGCCGGCAGGCTTTCCGGAATCCGGAAGAAGATCGATTCGACGGTGGTGTGAACGCAATCAAGGATGTAACCCGAGAGGAAGGATGTAACCCGAATGGAATTAAAACCTGAGAAAATATCAGAGGTCATTCGCAGCCAGATCAAGTATTACGAGAACGCGATCGAGAGAAGCGAGACCGGAACCGTCCTGACCGTCGGTGACGGAATCTCACGTCTCAGCGGTCTGTCCGGCTGCATGTCCGGCGAGCTTCTGGAGTTCGAGGACGGAACCTACGGCATGGCCCAGAACCTGGAGGAAAACACGGTTTCCGCGGTTCTGTTCGGCGACGACACCGGGATCAGCGAGGGCCAGACGGTCAAGCGTACCGGACGTGTGGTTTCCGTGCCGGTCGGCGAGGAGATCATCGGACGCGTCGTCAATGCCATCGGCCAGCCGATCGACGGAAAGGGCCCGATCAAGACAGAGCAATTTGCGCCGGTCGAGTCGCCAGCTCCCGGCATCATCGACCGTCAGCCGGTCAAGGAGCCGCTGCAGACGGGAATCAAGGCCATCGACTCCATGATCCCCATCGGCAGAGGCCAGCGTGAGCTGATTATCGGCGACCGCCAGACAGGTAAGACCACGATCGCGACAGATACCATCCTGAACCAGAAGGGCGGAGATGTCATCTGCATCTATGTCGCTATCGGACAGAAGCGTTCGACGGTCGCAGGCATCGTGGATCAGCTGACCGCGGGCGGTGCCATGGATTACAGCATCGTCGTGGCCGCGACGGCTTCCGAGCCGTCACCGCTTCAGTACATCGCTCCGTACGCAGGCTGCGCCATGGGCGAGTATTTCATGAAGCAGGGCAAGCATGTGCTCATCATCTACGATGATCTTTCGAAGCACGCGGTGGCTTACCGTGCGCTGTCGCTGCTGATCCGCAGACCGCCGGGACGTGAGGCGTACCCCGGTGATGTCTTCTATCTGCATTCCAGACTGCTGGAGCGTGCAGCGAAGCTGTCGGACGAGAACGGCGGCGGAAGCCTGACGGCGCTGCCGATCATCGAGACGCAGGCCGGAGACGTGTCGGCATACATTCCGACGAACGTCATCTCCATCACAGACGGACAGATCTTCCTGGAGACGGAGCTGTTCCATTCCGGCATCATGCCGGCCGTCAACCCCGGTATTTCAGTTTCCCGTGTCGGCGGCAATGCGCAGATCAAGGCCATGAAGAAGGTCGCCGGAACGCTGAAGCTGGTCTACTCACAGTACCGCGAGCTGCAGAGCTTCGCACAGTTCGGCTCTGACCTGGATGCAGATACCAAATCGCGTCTGGCACAGGGCGAGCGTATCGTGGAAGTTCTCAAGCAGGGTAAGAGCGCGCCGGTTCCGGTCGAGAAGCAGGTCGCCATCCTGTACGCGGTCGTCAATGGCATCCTCACAGATGTGCAGGTAGCCGATATCGCCGAGTACGAGGAGGGACTGTCACGCTTTTTGGATGAGGATCCGGAAGGCATCAGGGCCATGCGTGAAATCAGGGAGACCGGTGCGCTGGGCGATGAGGCGGATGCCGCGCTGAAGACGGCACTGGAAAACTACACGAAGGATTTCCTGAGTAAGAGAGCGTAAAAGACAGGATCGACGAACTGCCCTCCCGAATGCGCACGGAGCCTTTCCGGCGAAGGATTCAGGCTGAGGGGCAACACGATAATACGAGGATAACGACATGGCAGCTGCCAATATGAAGGCTGTTAAAAACAGAATACGCTCTGTACAGAACACCATGCAGATCACCCGGGCCATGCAGCTCGTCGCAGCCAGCAAGCTGCGCAGGGCCAAGGACCGGGCAGATGCCTCGAAGCCCTATCTTCAGGCACTTCGCGGCACACTGCGGAAAATCGCGCTCAATAACATGGATTTCACCTCGCCCTATGTCCGGGATGTGGAGAATGACAAATGGCTCTACATAGTGATCGCGGGCGACCGGGGACTGGCGGGCGGCTACAATGCGAACCTCTTCAAATTCGTGGAGGCGGAGACGCAGGGGCGCGACATCGAGGTGCTTCCGGTGGGCAAGAAGGCAGTGGAGTATTTTAAGCACAGGAATGTGCCCATCTTCACGGAAGAATTCGCGGAAGCCGCGAAGGTGAAGGTCTCGGACTGCTTTGAGATGGCGAGACAGATCTGCGAGGCGTACAGCAGCGGCCGCTATGGACATGTGTTCATGTGCTATACGGATTTCATATCCATGCTGAACCAGAAGCCCACGGCGACCAATATGCTTCCGCTGTCGGATTTCGGCAGTGCTGAGGCAGCAGCGGAGGATGTACAGACTGAGGCGGGCGAAGACGCGGCTGCCTCGGATCAGTCCGGCGCGAAGGAATTTATCCTCTATGAGCCGGATTCTGAGACGGTGTTCAACCATATCGTTCCGGAGTATCTCGCCGGACTGATGAGCACCGCGATCAATATCTCCGTGGCCAGTGAGCTGGCGGCCAGACGGACCGCCATGGAGGCAGCGACGGATAATGCCGGAGAGATGATCGAAAAACTGAACCTGTACTACAACCGCGCGAGACAGGCGAGCATCACACAGGAGCTCACCGAGATCGTGGCCGGTTCCGGAACTACGGGCTGATGCGAAGCATCGTTTTTGCATGGGCCGATAATATGCTGCTAAGGCGCGCTGGCTGAGGCGGCAGCACCATAATACGAGGAAACAAGTATGAGCGAAAAACATGTGGGGACCGTCATTCAGGTTACCGGTCCCGTGCTGGACATCCGTTTTAAGGAGGGCGAGCTTCCGCCGCTGCTCAACGCCATCGAGATGCATGTGGACGACAGGCGCCTGATCGCCGAGGTCGCGCAGCAGATCGGCGATGACGTGGTGCGCTGCATCGCCATGAGTTCCACCGACGGACTGGTCCGCGGAACAGAAGCGGTCGATACCGGAGAGGGCATCTCGGTGCCGGTCGGTGAGGAGTGCCTGGGCCGTGTATTTAATCTGCTCGGCGATCCCATCGATAACCTGGAGGCGCCGAAGACGGCTGAGCGCTGGTCCATCCATCGCCCGGCTCCGGCCTTCGAGGACCAGACTCCGGCTACGGAGATTTTCGAGACGGGTATCAAGGTCGTCGACCTGATCTGCCCGTACGCGAAGGGCGGAAAGATCGGACTGTTCGGAGGCGCCGGTGTCGGCAAGACGGTCCTGATCATGGAGCTCATCAACAATGTCGCCACGGCACACGGCGGAATTTCTGTTTTCACCGGTGTCGGCGAGCGTACCCGTGAGGGTAACGATCTGTACGGCGAGATGAAGGAGAGCGGCGTTCTGGACAAGACGGCGCTGGTATACGGTCAGATGAATGAGCCGCCGGGAGCACGTATGCGTGTCGGTCTTTCCGGACTGACGATGGCGGAGTATTTCCGTGATGAGAAGAACCAGGACGTGCTTCTGTTCATCGACAATATTTTCCGTTTCACGCAGGCAGGCTCCGAGGTTTCGGCTCTGCTGGGCCGTGTCCCGTCGGCCGTCGGTTACCAGCCGACACTGGCCACCGAGATGGGCGCGCTGCAGGAGCGCATCACCTCGACCAAGAAGGGATCGATCACATCGGTGCAGGCGGTCTACGTCCCGGCCGATGACCTGACAGACCCGGCTCCGGCTACGACATTTACGCATCTGGACGCTACCACGGTTCTGTCGCGTGATATCGCTTCCCAGGGTATTTACCCGGCCGTGGATCCGCTCGATTCCACCAGCCGTATCCTCTCGGAGGAGGCGCTGGGCAAGGAGCATTACGAGACGGCCCGCGGCGTGCAGCGTGTGCTGCAGCGCTACAAGGAGCTGCAGGATATCATCGCCATCATGGGTATGGACGAGCTGTCGGAAGAGGACAAGAATATGGTCTACCGCGCCAGAAAGATCCAGAACTTCCTGTCGCAGAGCTTCACGGTCGCGGAGCAGTTCACCGGTCTTCCGGGCAAGTACGTGCCGCTGAAGGAGACGATCCGCGGCTTTAAGATGATCCTGAACGGTGAGTGTGATGATCTTCCCGAGAGTGCCTTCCTGTATGTCGGCACGATCGACGAGGCCTTCGAAAAGGCCGGAAAGACTATGTGAGGATGACAGATGGCTACATTTCCGCTTAAGGTAGTATCGCCGGACGGCCCGGAGTTTGAGGGCATGGTGCAGCAGGTGTCGCTCAGGACGATCGACGGAGACGCCGCGATCCTGGCGGGACATATCAACTACTGCACAGGCATCGGCATGGGTACCGCTAACATTAAGATGGAAGATGGCGCGCAGAAAACCGCAGCCTGCATAGGCGGCATGATTTCGGTCATGGACGGAAGCTGTACGCTGTTCCCCACGACCTGGGAATGGAGCGATGAGATCGATGTCGAACGTGCCGAGAAAGCGAAGGCGCGTGCTGAAGCAACGCTCGCGGATCAGAAGGCTGACGAGATCGCCAGGGTCGGCGCCCGGGCCCGTCTGTACCGGGCACTGGTGAGACTCAGCGCCGCCGGGAAGAATCACTGAGAGGCGGGGCAAGATCGGTGATGCGACCTTGATACAGATTACAACGATTATGAAGGGGCTGTGCCATGCGGCGCAGCTCTTTTTACAGCCCTGACGATTCAAGAACGCCACCGGCGTTCTTGCTGCCGGGCAGCGCGGCGCGCAAGCGCCTTCCTCTGCGCAGCCCTGGCATCCGCCGGAGGCGATCTTGATTATGCACGAAGTGTATGATGCCTTCACGGCGATTGGCTTGTTGAGTGGTGGATGTGAATAATCCGGGTTTAGTATGGTGCAGAAAGACAGAAGCTATGAGTAAGAAAGATACAGAGGAAAATCAGGACCGGCACCTGAGCGACGAAATCCTCCGGGCTCTCGCCGGCTGGTTTGCTGAAAACAAACGGGATCTTCCCTGGCGCCGCACCCGGGATCCCTACCCTGTCTGGGTCTCGGAGATCATGCTGCAGCAGACCAGGATCGAGACCGTGCTTCCGTATTACGATCGGTTTCTCAGGACGCTGCCGGGAGTGAGTGACCTGGCCGCCTGCGATGAAGAAAAGCTTTTAAAGCTCTGGGAAGGACTGGGCTATTATTCGCGTGTCCGCAACATGCTAAAGTGTGCCCGGGTTGTGTGCGAAGAGCATGGCGGGAAATTCCCGGAGGGGGAGAAGGAACTGAAAAGCCTTCCCGGCATAGGCCCCTATACAGCAGGCGCCATTGCGTCCATCTGCTTTGACCGGCCGTATCCGGCCGTGGACGGCAATGTCCTGAGGGTGCTGAGCCGCCTGTACGATGACCATGCGGATGTGATGCAGCAGCCCGTCCGCCGCCGCGCGGAGACGCTGATGCGATCTTCCCTGGAGCGTGCGCGGGAGCTTTCCATACGGACAGGCGATATCACACAGGGAATCATGGAACTGGGCGAGACCATCTGCCTGGCGAACACGGTCCCTGCGTGCAGCGAATGTCCGCTGCAGGATGAGTGCCTGGCGCGGGAAAGGGGTACGGCTGCGGCGCTGCCGGTCCGCGTCGTCAAAACGCGCAGGCGGGCGGAGGAGCGCACCGTTCTGATCATAACCGACGGAGAAAAAATCCTTCTGCACAGGCGGGATCAGAAGGGGCTTCTGGCCGGTCTCTATGAGCTGCCGGCGCTGGATGGAGAAGCAGGAGTGCCGCAGATCGAAGAAGCCTTCAGAAAACAGAAGACAGAGGTTCTGTCCGCCGAAAAAGTCACGGACGCGAAGCATCTGTTCAGCCATCTTGAGTGGCGGATGCAGGGCTGGCGGGTGCGTGTCACACCGGATTCCCTGAGCCGTCTGGCTTCGCAGGAAAACTATGTGGCAGCCCTCAGGGAGGAAGTGACGGACACCTATCCGCTTCCGTCAGCGTTCGCGGCCTTCCGGCCATATCTGTGATCATGAATCCCAATCCCGAATTATTCCCGGCGGTGAATTGATATTTTCTATATATCGTTTTCTTTATCCGAATTATTGATAAGGCAAGAGGGGCAGATTTCCTTATAATGGTTTGTGAAAGAGCTGTCAAGGTTGGCATCAGGGTTCCTGTGATACTTGACAGGCGGCATATGCCTCGTTTTGCCTGCAAATAGAAGACAGGTGCGAAGCAACGTAACGGAGCAGGCACGCTGCGAAGCAGCGCTGCATGCGGGATCGCAAGTAAGGAGGGAGAAAATGAGAACAAAAAAACTTGCTGCATTGTTTCTGGCGGGAATGCTGGCTGCATCGTTCAGCCCGGTGAGCGCGTCTGCTAAGGAGACGGCTGAGCTGGAGGACACGCTGGTCATCTACTCGACCCATAAGGAGGAGATGCTGGAGGTGCTGGCGGACGCGTTTACGGAAAAGACCGGCGTGGAAGTGGAGTTCATCAACCTGAAGGGTGAGCTGGCTGACCGTGTGCGCAGTGAAAAGGACAACCCGCAGGCAGACATCATGTTCGGCGGTGACACATCGACCTATATGAACCTCCAGGCAGAGGGATGCTTCCAGGCGGTTCAGCCCGAATGGGCAGATGAACTGGACGCTGCGTATAAGGATGCTGACGGTTACTGGTACGGAACCTACAGGACACCGGTCGTCATGTTCTATAATACGGATCTGCTGACGGCGGAGGAGGCGCCGCAGGACTGGACAGATCTGGCAGATGAAAAGTATGCGGACATGATCGTGACCCGCGATTCGCTGTCGTCCTCCATGCGCTCCACCATAGCCGCGCTCATTTCCTATATCAGCGCGAACGACAGCGAGGAAGCAGCCTGGGATTTCATCGCCGGACTGTCTTCCAATACCAAGAATTATTATAACAGCGGCAGCATGATGTATCAGGCGATCGGCAAGGGTGAGGCCGCCATTTCCCTGGCGGTTGTGAATGATGTGCTGGACAACCGCGATGAGAACGGCATGCCGTTCGAGATGATCGAGGCGAAGAGCGGCGCGATCACGATCACGGACTGCATCGCGGCCATCAGCAACTGCCCGCATCCGAATGCGGCTGCGGCTTTTGTTGAGTTCGCAGGCGGCGTCGAGGGAGAAGAGCTGGCCGCCAATGAGTTCAACAGACTTCCGGCGCTGGACAGTGCACTGGAGAATGTACCGGAATGGATGAAGGAGTCCTATCCGCCCATGGAACTGAACTGGACTGTGATCAGTGAGAATCAGGCAGACTGGCTGGAGAAGTGGGAGACGGATTACGTAGACGCGGAGAAGACAGTTGCCTCCGAATAAGGATGATGATGTCAGAAGAAAAGGCGGGCGTGAAGCCTGCTGTCAGAATTGAACAGGTGTCGTTTCGCTATGACGCAAGCGGTCAGAACGTGCTCAGTGACGTGAGCCTCGAGATACGGGGCGGTGAGCTTTTCACCATTCTGGGGCCGTCCGGCTGCGGTAAGACGACACTGCTTCGGATCCTCGGAGGGCTTTTAACGCCCTTAGAGGGTGTGGTGAAGGCCGGTGACAGAGATATCACCGGCCTTTCTCCGGAAAAACGGAACATGGGTATCGTGTTTCAGAACTACGCGCTGTTCCCGAATATGACGGTGTCGGAGAACATAGCCTACGGGCTCAGGGTCCGCCGGCTGCCGAAGGCGGAAATCAGGCAGCGCTGCGAACGTTATATGGAGCTGGAGGGATTGACAGAGTATGCAGACCGGCGCGTCCACGAGCTGTCCGGCGGGCAACAGCAGCGGGTGGCGATCGCGCGGGCGCTGGTGATCGAGCCGCAGCTGCTGCTGATGGATGAGCCCATGTCGAACCTGGATATGGGTCTGCGCATCCGCATGAGAGAGGAGCTTCGGCGGGTGCAGCAGCAGACAGGCATCACGACGCTGTTCATCACACATGATCAGAATGAGGCCATGGCCATCTCGGACCGGATCGGGGTGATGCGTGACGGGAAGATTCTGCAGGTGGGATCGCCGGGCAAGGTTTACAACAGCCCGGCTGATGCGTTTGTCGCGGATTTCATGGGTGTGTCCAATCATCTTTCAAAAGAAGAGGTCCTGGCCCTCGGGCTGGATCCGGCGAAATGTCCGTCATCCGGGGGGACGTATTTCGTGCGCCCCGAGCGACTGATGCTGTCGGATCAGAACGGGATTCGTGCCCGTGTCCTTCAGGCCCGCTTCTGTGGTATGTACTGCGAATACAGTCTGGAGGCAGACGGAAAACTTCTGCATGCGGCCCAGATGAATCTGGGGGCTTCGCCTCGCCGGGAAGGCGAGACGGTCCGCGTCACTGCGGCATCTGCAGCCGCGTCAGAAGGAAGTCTGTCCGGCGGACGGGAGGCGGCGCGATGAGGGGCGGCGGACGGAAAAGGACCGCGCCGCGACGGTCCGGATGGAGCCTTCTCTGGATGGCCGTGCTGATTTTTGCGGTGCTGGGGTATGTCCTGATTCCCATGTTTCATACGCTCAGGGAGGCGGTATCGGTAACGGAAAAGGATCCGGACGCGCTGTCTGCGTTCAGGACAGTGTTTACGAATCCGAATCATCTGCGGGTGACAGCCAATACGATCCTGCTGGGCGTGCTGTCTGTGGTGACATGCGCGGTGCTCGGCATCAGCTTTGCGCTGTATATGACCTTTGTGAAGGTGCGCTTCAAACGGCTGGTCCATATTCTGCTGCTTTCTCCCATGATGATTCCGGGCGTGATCATCACCATCGCCTTTATTCAGCTGTACGGCGAGAGCGGTATACTGACGAAGGCGGTTCAGAGGCTGCTGGGGCTGAGCCGTGTGCCCTGGAATTTCAGCGGCCTTTCAGGCATCCTTTTTGTGGTCACGTTTACACAGTATGTCTACTTTTATCTGAATGTCTATGTGGCATTGAGGTATGTGGACTATTCGGCCATCGAGGCGGCCAGGTGCATGGGAGCCGGACGGTTTCGCATATTCAGGGATGTGATCTGGCCCGGGATTCTGCCGGCCTGCCTCACATCGGCGACGGTGACCTTTGCATCCGGAATCAGTTCCTTTTCGGCACCCAACCTGATCGGGGGAGGCTTCAAGGTCCTCAGCACGCAGATCGTCCGGTCGAAGGCGAACAATAACCTGAAGCTGGCATCGGCACAGGTGACGGTGCTGTTCGTCATCGGTGTCAGTGCCATGCTGCTGATCCGGCTGCCCGGCGGGAAAATCACCGCTCCCGCAGACGCGCGCAGCGTTCCGATCCGGCCGTCTGAAGGGGGAAAGAGCGCAGGCGCGGTGTGCGGGAGACTGCTCACGGCGGTGCAGCTTCTGTTGGTGCTGCTGCCTTCGGCTGCCATCATCTATCTGTCGTTCAACAGTACGCCATCGATCATGAAGGACCTGTTTCCTCATGATCTGACACTGGAAAACTACATGGCCATTGCGGCGAAGCCGCGTGTGCTGAAGCCGGTGCTGAACAGTCTGAAGATGTCGGCACAGGCCGTCGGCATGGCTCTGCTGATCGCGGTGCCCAGCGCGGCCGTGTTCAGGAAATATAAGGGGAAGGACCTGACGGTGCTGCGCCTGTGTCTGATGCTGCCCTGGATCATGCCGGCCAGCGTGTCGGCGATTAATCTGATCAATGCGTTCAGCCGCCGGAGTGTGTTTGCCTTCGGCCATGCCCTGATCGGCACCTACTGGATGGTGCCCGTGGCCTATACGGTCACATCCGTCCCGCTGCTGCTCAGCTCCTGTGAGGTGGCATTTGAGGGAATCAGCGATCATCTGGAGGAAGCCTCTGCGAGCCTGGGCGCCGGGCCGTGGCACACTTTTGTACACGCGCTGCTGCCCAATGTCGCACCGGGTGTGATGGCCGGGGCTGTGCTGGTGTTTATCCGGCTGATCGGCGAATATACCATGTCTGCGCTGCTTTACGGCGTGTACAACCGGCCGATTTCCATCTCCATGGTGACCTGCATGCAGGAGTTCAGGATCGGTGTGTCCATGGCCTACGGCGTGATCGTCATGGCTGTGTGCAGCGTGGCACTGGCCGTGATTTTCCGGCTGGACCGGAAGCGTTTTGTGTAAGATGTCCGGATCGTCCCGGCGATCCGGGGCGTGTAAATATCCCGTGGATAAAGTCACGGAGGCCGCACGTTTCGAGGTGAAAGAGGAATTTATGAAGATACTCAGCATATCCGCACAGAAGCCGTCAGAGACCGGCAGCGGCACCTACCTGATGGAGCTCGTCCGCGCATTTTCGCGCAGGGGGGCAGAACAGGCGGTCATCGCCGGAGTATACCGGGAGGATGCAAAGGTCAGGGAAACGGGAGACGGCGGACAGATAGTCACGCTGCCGGCGGTTCCCCTGCCGGAGCGCACACGCTTTTATCCGGTTTATTTTGACGCGGAAAGAGCGGGGGAGGGGCTGGTGCCGTGGCCGATCGCAGGCATGTCGGATTCCATGCCGTACCGCAGCGTGCGCTACCGGGATATGACGTGCGAGATGGTGAGTCAGTTCGACAGAGCCTTTTCGGCGGTGATCCGGAAGGCGGTCCGGGAGCTGGAGCCGGATTTCGTGCTCTGCCATCACCTGTACCTGCTCACCTCGATCGTCCGGAGAGAGGTGACAGACCGGCCGGTATATGCCGTCTGTCACAGCACGGATCTCAGGCAGCTGATCAGCCACGGGCTCGAGAGGGAACGGATCAGAAGCGCAGTCGCGTCCCTGGATGCCGTGCTCGCGCTCAACGAGAGCCAGAAGAGTGAAATTCTGAAGATTTTCGGCATGCCTGCAGACAGAGTGCATGTGATCGGGACGGGGTACAACCGCGAGATTTTTTATCCGGCGGCCGGGAAATCCCCGGATCAGAAAAATACTCCCATACGCGTCATTTTTGCCGGCAAGATCACGGAGAAAAAGGGTGTGCAGCCGCTCATTCGAAGCCTTCGGTATCTGGCGCTCACACCGGATCAGATTACCTTCACCATGGCCGGCGGATACAATGATGAGGCGGAATTTCAGGAAATCGTCGCCCTCGCGGAGGCATCCGGTTACCGCTTCCGATTTACGGGAAAGCTTCCGCAGACGGAGCTGGCTGAGGAGTACAGAAAGGCAGATATCTTTATCCTTCCGTCCTTCTTCGAGGGCATTCCGCTGACGGCCGTGGAGGCGATGGCCTGCGGTCTCAGGGCCGTGATTTCAGACCTGCCGGGCATCCGCGGCTGGCTGACGGAAAATGTCCGGGGAGGCAGCATACAGTACATAGAGCTGCCGCCCATGAAATCGGTGGACGAGCCGGAACCGTCTGGTCTCGAAGCGTATGAGCGGCGCATAGCCCGGGCGCTTGAGCGCTCGGCAGAAGACCGGGCGGCGCCGGCTGCGGATCTGTCACGCATCTCGTGGGACGGGATCTCAGGACTGATCACGGCGCTGTGAAAGACAAATATATAGACCGCGCCTATCAATGCCGCGGCTTAATTGACACGTTTCAAAGCCCGGTGCTATAATCGGGCAAGTCTTCCGGGGAGGTCCCGGACTCTTAAACCCGAATTCGGGGTAAATTCATATGATGTGGGCGGATAGGTAACTGGTGTGCCTCCTGGTCTTCAAAACCTGTGTTGGGCGCGAGGGCGTCCTGGGTGAGTTCGATTCTCACACGTCCACGCCAGCTTATAACAAAGCCGGAAGCGAGCTGCTTCCGGCTTTTTCTCCGTTATCACACCATCCCCATATGTAAGCCGCAGGACACGCGAGTCATATCCGTGATGTAAGTCTCAGGATACGCGCCGCATCCATCGTTTTACGCATCCACCAGGTAGTGCAGCACCTCCATGAAGTGCTCTGTCAGCTGTTTCGCGTCCAGGGACGGATCGGCGCATTTCTGCTCCAGTAAAGAGCGGAAGACGGAAACCGTCACCGAGACGACCATCTCCAGCTGGCTCTCTTTAACCCGCACGCGGATGTCACCTGTGATCTGCTTCTGGATCAGTGCGCTGCGTTCAAAAATATCCCGTCCGAAATACATCTGCTTAACAACATCCGAAAGCGCTTCCTTCTGCTCCGGGTAGATGTCGTAATACTGATTCAGTATGGATGTCAGATTTCCGTCATAATTTCCGAAGAACAGGTGCCGGAAAATTTCCGGATAGCTGAAGGCGCTTTCGCAGAAAAACTCCCAGATCTGGAAGAAGGTATGATAGCTGTCCTGGCTGTCCGGCCGGATGGCGGCCAGGCGGCGGCTGTACTGTTCAAAATACCGTACGCAGGCCAGCGCGATCAGGACATTGACGTCATGAAAATAAAAATAGATGGATGAGTTGTGATAGCCGGCCCGCTGGGCAATGCGGCGGATGGAGACAGCCTCTATGCCCTCCTCCTCGATGATGCTGCTGGTAGCCTCGATGAAGACAGCCATCCTTTCACGCTGTTTCTGTTCCTTTTTTGCCGGATCCATGACGCTCCCTCCCTTCTGTTTGCTGATGATTATAGCATGGAGCCGGAGGAAGAAAACGGATTTGTCAGATATTTGAATAAAAAAACTAAGCGCGCTTGAAAATATCATCAAAAATAATAAGGCTGAAAGAGAAATAAAGACGAATTTAGTCAAAATAGACATAGGAATTTTCTATATATTCCCCGGATTTGTAGACGTATCAGACATGGAATGTTAACTTCATAACGAAGTCAGGTAAGACGGGAGAGAGTTCGCCGGGCGAACCGCCGAAGAGGCAAGCCGGATAAAATGCATTCCGGTGAATCTTTCAGGCAGAGGGGACGGTCTTGCCGGAGATTCTGAATCTGCTCATGGTCCGGATCATGCCGGAGAGATACACAGGGACAGGATTGCAGCATAACGAGGATGTGCGCAATCCTGTCCTTTTTCAGGCAAAGGATACCGGAGCGCCCCATCCGGCTGCTCTGCCGGGCGGGCGCGCGGGCCATGTCCGCTCAGAGGCTGTGTCAGGTTTTCTGTGAAACCCTGGCATTCGAAGGTTCAAGGTCGGTGAAAGCATAATGGAAGCTGAAAGCATTATTGTGACGAACAATCCCCAGGTTGCCGGGCGGATACCAGAGAAATATCCGCAGCTTGCGGGGAAGATCGACTATCGAAAGGTTTCCTTCAAGGAGATTCTTCTGGCGGTCCGGGATGAGGTTCATCAGGGGGCCGAGCTGCTGACGCATCCGCTCGACGGCAGCGTCAAACCGCAGGAGACGCCGTACAAGTCCGTTTTGATCCGGAAGAGGAGAGGGAGCGTGGATATCCGCTCACTGGAGCTGATCGAGAGCGCCATCGCCAGCTGTGACAAGTTCAAGGTGCGTGAGCGCATCTTCGACCCGCAGGTGCAGAAGGATTTTCAGACGATCGACCGGACGCTGCTGGAGAGCGCGCTCTCCTCGTGGCAGGTAACAGATTATTAACCCCGAGTTTTACGGGTTAAAGAAACTTATGTAATAACAGGCAAAGGAGGTAGCTTCAGTGAAACTTGAACTGGGAAAGATTTTTATCAAAGACATCCGGTTCGCTGAAAAGTCCGAGATACAGGACGGAGTTCTCTTTGTATCGAAGGCTGAGCTGACAGATCTCGTCCTGACAGAGGAAAAACTGGCCTCGGTCGAGTTCGAGATCGCCAAACCGGGAGAGTCGGTCCGCATCACCCCTGTGAAGGACGTGATAGAGCCGCGTGTCAAGGTGGAGGGACCCGGCGGAGTATTCCCCGGCATGATCGCCGGTGTGGATACCGTAGGCTCCGGTAAGACCTATGCCCTCAAGGGCATGGCCGTGCTGACGGCAGGTCCCATCGTCGGCTTCCAGGAGGGCGTCATCGACATGACCGGCCCCGGAGCTGATTACACACCGTTCTCGAAAACCATCAACCTCGTGGCGGTCTGCCAGCCGAAGGAAGGCATCGAATCCCATGACTATGAGGCGGCGGTGCGCATGGCCGGCTTCAAGGTAGCGGCCCGTCTGGGAGAGCTGGCGAAGGATCTGGTTCCGGATGAGACGGCGGTCTATGAGACACTGCCCATCATGGAGGGACGGGATGCCTATCCGGATCTGCCGCGAGTAGCTTACGTGCAGATGCTTCAGAGCCAGGGCCTCTTACACGACACCTACGTGTACGGTGTGGATGCCAAAAAGATCATGCCGACCATCCTGTATCCGACAGAGACCATGGACGGTGCTATCGTATCCGGCAACTGCGTGTCGGCCTGCGATAAGAATCCGACCTATGTCCATGAGAATAATTCCGTCATAGAGGATCTGTTCGCGCAGCACGGCAAGACACTCAACTTCGTCTGCCAGATCATCACAAATGAAAATGTCTATCTGGCTGACAAGGAGCGGTCATCGAACCAGACCGCGAAGCTCTGCCGCATGCTGGATCTGGACGGTGTCATCGTATCCCAGGAGGGATTCGGAAATCCGGATACAGACCTGATCATGAACTGCAAGAAGATCGAAGCAGAGGGCGTCAAGACTGTCATCATCACAGATGAGTACGCAGGCCGGGACGGAAAGTCACAGTCACTGGCAGACGCGGATCCGGCGGCCGACGCGGTAGTCACGGGCGGCAATGCCAACGAGGTCATCATACTTCCGAAGCTGGACAAGGTGATCGGCACCATGGATTACATCACAAAGATCGCCGGCGCTTCGGATACAACGCTGCGTGAGGACGGCTCCCTTGAGGTAGAGCTGCAGGTCATCACGGGATCCACGAATGAGACCGGCTTTTTGAAGCTGAGTGCAAGATAAGGAGAGCGAAATGGCAAAGCTGAAAGTTATACATTATATTAATCAGTTCTTTGCGCAGGTCGGCGGCGAGGAGATGGCTGATTATCCGGTCGAGTTCCATACCGGAAAAGTCATGGGCCCCGGGCTTGCGTTCAAACAGGCCTTCGGCGATGAGGCTGAGATCATCGGAACCGTGGTCTGCGGTGACAACTATTTCAATGATCATATCGACGAAGTGAAGGAAAAGATTCTCGGCTACGTGAAGGAGCAGAACCCGGATCTGTTTATAGCAGGGCCGGCCTTTAACGCAGGGCGTTACGGCTTCGCATGCGGCACTATAGCCGCGGCTGTCCAGGAAGAGCTGGGCATCAAGTCCGTGACAGGCATGTATGAGGAAAATCCCGGCGTCGACGAGGCGAAATCAAAGGTCTACGTCATCGCCACGAAGAACAGCGCCGCAGGCATGCGCGCAGCCGTCAGCAAGATGGCGCCGCTGGCCCTGAAGCTGGGAAAGGGAGAGAAGATCGGCGCTTCCTGCGAGGAAGGCTATATCAACCAGGGCGTGCGCGTAAACTTCTTCGAGAAGGAACGCGGCTCTGAGCGCGCGGTGAAGATGCTTCTGGCCAAGCTGGCCGGAAAGCCGTTCACTACCGAATATCCCATGCCGTCCTTTGACCGTGTGGCTCCGAATCCGGCCATCAGGGATCTGTCGAAGGCGACCATCGCACTGGTCACTTCCGGCGGCATCGTCCCGAAAGGAAATCCGGATCACATCGAGAGCTCCTCGGCATCCCGCTTCGGCGAGTACAGTTTGGAGGGCATCACAGATCTGACAGCTGAGACATTTGAGACTGCCCACGGCGGCTACGATCCGAGCTACGCCAATGCGGATGCCGACCGGGTACTTCCGGTGGACGTGCTGCGCGACCTGGAGAAGGAAGGCGTGATCGGAAAGCTTCATGAGAAATATTATGCGACCGTCGGAAACGGAACGGCTGTCGCGTCGGCGAAGGCCTTTGCCGAGGAAATCGGAAGGAGACTGGTGGATGACCACGTAGACGCGGTCATTCTCACAAGCACGTGAGGGACCTGTACTCGTTGCGGTGCAACGATGGTGAAAGAAATTGAGCGTGCAGGACTTCCGGTCGTGCATATCTGTACAGTTACCCCGATCTCTATGACGGTCGGCGCGAACCGTATCGTTCCGGCGATAGCCATTCCTCATCCGCTCGGAAATCCGGCCCTGAAGCCGGAGGAGGAGAAGGCACTCCGCAGAAAGATCGTCGAGAAGGCACTCGCGGCGCTGACGACAGAGGTCAGCGAGCAGACCGTCTTCAAGTAAAGCCTGGCATCCGGCGGGGCGAAGGCGGCTTTGCCCCGCCTGTCTTAGTTAGAAAGGGAAGGGTACAGTATGGATCAATTGCTAAAGATCGTCCAGACAATCAACAGTTACTTGTCAGACTACGTTCTGATATTTCTTCTGATCGCTGTCGGCTTATGGTATTCCATCCGAACCGGATTTATTCAGCTTCGCTGCTTCGGTGAGGGCATGCACAACGTGTTCGGAAACCTTTCGCTGAACGGTAAAAAGCATGACAGCGGCATGAGTTCCTTCCAGGCGCTGGCTACGGCTATCGCAGCGCAGGTAGGAACCGGCAATATCGTAGGCGCCTCAGGTGCCATCCTGACCGGCGGTCCGGGAGCCATCTTCTGGATGTGGGTCATCGCCTTCTTCGGCATGGCGACCATCTACGCAGAGGCGGTTCTTGCCCAGAAAACACGAATCAAAAGCAAGAACGGTGAAGTGCTCGGCGGTCCGGTGTACTACATAACGACGGCATTTACAGGCGGCTTCGGCAAGTTCCTGGCTGGATTCTTTGCAATAGCGATCATTCTGGCCCTCGGATTTTTCGGCTGCATGGTTCAGTCGAACTCCATCGGTTCTGTGTTCCAGACCGCATTCGGCATTCCGTCCTGGATTGTCGGCATCGTGCTGGTGGTGATCTGCGGATTTATCTTCCTGGGCGGCATGAACCGGCTGGCAGCTGTGACCGAGAAGGTTGTCCCGATCATGGCAGCATTGTTCCTGGCAGGCGGCCTTCTGTGCCTGATCCTTCGGATCGGCCATGTTCCGCAGGCCTTCGCCCTGATCTTCAAGTATGCGTTCACACCGCAGGCCATCATAGGCGGTTCCTTCGGCGCAGCGCTGAAGACAGCGGTTTCGCAGGGTGCGAAGAGAGGTCTTTTCTCGAACGAAGCAGGTATGGGCTCCACTCCGCATGCGCATGCGCAGGCGAATGTCAAGACACCGCATGAACAGGGCACGGTCGCTATGATCGGCGTATTTATCGATACCTTCGTCGTACTGACGCTGAACGCACTGGTCATCATCACGGCGCTCTACACCAAGGGCGGCATCCTGGAGAACGGATATGATCCGTCCACCGCGCTGGCGCTGTCAGGCGAGGCACTCGGAAAGGCCAATCTGGCCCAGACCGCATTCGGTACGGTGCTGGGAGCCAAGGCCGGAGCCATCTTCGTGGCAGTCGCGCTGTTCTTCTTCGCGTTCTCGACGATCCTGGGCTGGAACATGTTCGGAAAGATCAATATGATCTATCTCTTCGGTGAGAAGTCGACGGTCGTCTACACGATCATCGCGCTTGTGTTCATTTTCCTGGGCACGCTGGCCTCCAATGACCTCGTGTGGGAGCTCTCCGATATGTTCAACCAGCTGATGGTTATCCCCAATGCCATCGCCCTGTTCGCCCTGACCGGCATGGTGGTGAAATCCGCCAGAGAGATGAATGACGAAAAAGTCTAAGCACGATTATAAAAATAATCAATAAATCCATCCTATTCCTTTACTGTGACGTGGGGACTGGTATAATCAAGCTAAATTTAAGCGCGCTTGAAAAAACCAACCTTTGTCACGGAAAGGAGAGGAGGATTTACTGACTGATGAAACTTGAGATCGGGAATTTTTACGTTAAAGAACTGCGCTTCGGCGATCAGCTTTCTTTCAGCGGCGGGGTGCTGACTATCGATAAAGAGGCAGCTCTTAACCTCGTCCGGGAGGATGAGCGGATCACGGAAGCGGAACTCTATCTGGTAAAGCCCGGCGATCCGGTGAGACTGTGCCCCGTCAAGGAGGCCATCGAGCCGAGATGCCGCACAGACGGAAAGGACCTCTTTCCGGGCTATACCGGAGCGCTCCGCCAGTCGGGCGAGGGCGTGCTGCACGCACTGAAGAACTGCTCGGTGCTCGTCGTCGGACGGCATTGGGGCGGCTTTCAGGACGGACTGATCGATATGAGCGGTCCGGGACAGAAGCTGACATATTTCGGCGGCCTGAACAATATCGTTCTGGTGGCGGATACGAATGAAGAATTTGAGCGCTATGAGCAGCAGAAGAAAAATGATGCTCTGCGCCGCGCGGGCCACAGGCTTGCGCAGTATATCGGAGAGTGTGTGAGAGAGCTCACACCGGAGGATACCGATATTTATGAGACGAAACCGATCACGAAGAGAAGCGCTGAGATCAATGCGCTGCCGTCAGTGGTGGCCGTGCTGCAGCCTCAGTCTCAGATGGAGGCCATGGGCTACAACGACCTGATCTACGGCTGGGACATGAACCATTATCTTCCCACGCTCATGAGTCCGCAGGAGGTTCTGGACGGAGCGCTGGTATCCGGATCCTTCATGCCCTGTTCTTCCAAGTGGTCTACCTATGATTTTCAGAATTTCCCGATCCTCCGCAGACTGATGGAGGAGGACGGAAAGGACTACAACTTCCTCGGTGTGATTATGGCGAATCTGAATGTGGCCATGGATCAGAAGGAGCGGGTGATCCAGATGATCGTCCAGACGGCGACCGAGCTGGGCGCGGATTTCGCTCTGGTGACAGAGGAAGGCTATGGAAATCCGGATGCGGATTATGTGGGTGCTGTTGCAGCGCTGGAGAAGGCCGGTATCAAGGTGGTCGGTGTGGCCAATGAGTGCACCGGACGCGACGGTGCCTCTCAGCCGCTCGTCACGCTGGATGAGAGACTGGTTGCGATGGTTTCCACCGGCAATGTTTCAGAATTAATAGAGCTTCCCCCGATGGAGACGGTGCTGGGCGAACTGGAAGCCCTGGGCCGTGACGGAAATTCGGGAGGATGGGCAGGAGACGAGATTCTCGGACCTTCTGTCCGGGCTGACGGCTCAGTAATCATGGAGGACAACGGATTGTTCTGCGGTGATATGACTGTCGGCTGGTCGACGAAGACGATGAAGGACTTTTAATTCTGAGCATGAAAGGTGGAAGGAGAGGACGATGAGTAAGAAAGCAATCGTCTACATCAACCAGTTCTTCGGCCAGCTCGGCGGCGAGGACACTGCTGATGTAGCACCCAGTATTACAGAAGGCCAGATCGGACCAGCTATGGCCTACCAGGCACAGCTCGACGCAGATGTCACACATACCATCATCTGCGGAGACAACTATATGGGATCGGAGACCGATCAGGCGGTCGAGACGATTCTCAGATTTCTTGAAGACAAAGATTTTGATATTTTCATCGCGGGTCCTGCGTTCAACGCCGGCCGCTATGGCGTGGCCTGCGGCACGATCTGCAAGGCCGTGAGCGAAAGATTCGGCGTACCGGTCATCACCTCCATGAATGAGGAGAATCCGGGAGCAGAGATGTTCCGCCGCGACATGATCATCATGAAGGGCGGCAATATCGCCTCCAAGATGCGCAAGGATCTGGCGGAAGTGGTCAGAGTGGCGAACAAAATGCTCGCAGGTGAGATGGTGGGACCGGCTGCTGATGAGGGATATTTCCCGACAGGCCATCGCCATCAGGTATTTCTGGAGAGCGGAGAGACAGCAGCGGACCGCTTCATGAAGATGCTCCGTGCCAGGATTCATGATGAGCCCTATGTTTCGGAGCTGATCGTTCCGAAGCGTGACGCGGTGCCGATCGCGCCGGCTGTCCGCAGCCTGAAGGAGGCGCGGATCGCAGTGCTCACGACCGGCGGTATCGTTCCGGTGGACAATCCGGATCATATCCAGTCAGCCTCGGCTACGCGCTGGGGACGCTACGATATAGAGGGAATGGACCGCCTTGAGAGCGGCGTGTTCAAGACCATTCACGCCGGCTTCGATCCGGCTGCGGCCAACGCGGATCCGAACCGCATCGTTCCGCTCGATGCCCTCCGGGCACTGGAGAAGGAAGGCGTGTTCGGCAGCCTGCACCCGTATTTTTATTCGACGGTAGGAACAGGCACCACAGAGAAAGAGGCGGCCAGAATGGCTTCTGAGATCGTGCCGCTTCTGGAGAAGGACTACGTGACAGCCTGCATCATGGTCAGTACGTGAGGGACCTGTACTCGTTGCGGTGCAACGATGGTGAAAGTTATTGAGCGCGCAGGATTCCCGATTGTCCATATGTGCAATCTGATCCCGGTCTCGAAGACCGTAGGAGCGAACCGTATCGTTCCGACCATATCCATACCTTATCCGCTGGGCGATCCGGCCACCTCCGGGCAGGATCAGTGGAAGCTTCGCTATCATAGAGTCAGAGTGGCGCTGGAAGCTCTTGCGACGGATATCGAAGAGCAGACCGTGTTCTCTGTCTGACCTTTCTTCCGAAGGTCAAAACCCTGAAAGGAAGAAGGCGGTATGGAGGATAAGAAAAACAAGAATCTGGTATTTATCGTGTCACTGCTTTTGTGCGGCGCCATCGCCGTATGGGCAGTGGCCTTCAACAAAAGCTTTACAGCCGTGTCGAACGCCATGTTCAGCTTTTTCACCCGGGATTTCGGGTGGCTGTATCTGGCCGTGATGCTGGTCTTCGTGGTCTTCTGCTTTGTGATCGCCTTCAGCAAATGGGGCGATATCACACTTGGAGATGACGGAGACAAGCCGGAATACAGCACGGTTTCGTGGTTCGGCATGCTGTTCGGTTGCGGTATGGGCGTGGGCCTGGTGTTCTGGGGAGTGGCGGAGCCGCTTTCCTACTACATAGCACCGGTCAGCAGCGTGGAGCCGCAGAGTGCTGATGCCGCCAACTTCGCCATAAAGGCGAGCTACATGCACTGGGGCGTGACGCCCTGGGCAAACTATTCGATCGTCGGACTGGCGCTGGCCTACTTTGTTTTCAGGAAGAAGAAAAAGGGTATGGTCAGTTCTACCCTGATTCCGCTGATCGGAGAGAAGGGAGCAGACGGCTGGCTGGGGAAGCTGGTAGATATTCTGGCCGTGTTCGCCACGGTGGCCGGTGTGGTCACGAGCCTGGGCCTGGGCGTCATGCAGATCAACTCAGGCCTGAATAAGCTGTTCGGCCTCCCGTCAAACATGGGGACCTATATCGCCATCATCCTGATCATTTCGGTGATCTATATCGGAACGGCTGTGGCCGGCATCGATAAGGGCATCAAGCTGATCGGCGATATCAACCTCTACCTGTGCATAGGGCTTCTGGTTCTGTGCTTCCTCGTGGGGCCGAAGCTGGAGGTGCTGAACAACTTTGTGGGAGGCATGGGAGCCTACATCCAGGGCTTCATAAAGGATTCGCTCATGGTCAATGGCTATGGCGCGGACAACGACTGGGTCTATGCCTGGCGGATCTTTTACTGGGCCTGGTGGATCGCATGGGCGCCGTTCGTCGGCATCTTTATCGCGCGGATTTCGCGCGGGCGCAAGATTCGTGAATTTATCATCTGTGTGATGCTGATTCCGGCGGTCACCGATCTTCTCTGGTTTGCGGTGTTCGGCTCCATGGGCCTTCACCTGGCTCAGGCAGGTGTTCTGACAGCCGCACAGCTGGAAATGATTTCCGCGGCGCCGGAGATGGGACTGTTCATGGTACTGGAGCAGTATCCGATCGGTAAGATCATCTCGATCCTGGCGATCATTTTGCTGAACACCTTTTTCGTTACGTCGGCGAACTCGGGAACCTTCGTGCTGTCCATGCTGTCATCGGACGGCACGCTTAACCCGCCGAAGAAAAAGATGCTTCTGTGGGGAATCATTCAGTCGGCCATGGCGATCGGCCTTCTGATGGCGGGAGGACTTAAACCGCTTCAGACGATATCGATCGCGGCTGCGTTCCCGTTCATTTTTGTCATGCTGGCGATTATGGTCTCGACCGTGAAAGCTTTAAAGCAGGAGAATCTGTAAACTTACTGAATGCTGTGCGGCAGGAATGCCGTACGGCATTCGCCCGGACAAAGGAGACTAGCTGATTATGGGTAAATTGTATGATGTCATTATTCTCGGTGCCGGACCCGGCGGCCTGGCTGCAGGACTGTATGCCGGACGTGCACGGCTGTCTGCGCTGATTATCGAGAAGGGTAAAGACGGCGGTCAGATTGCGATCACAGACGCGATCGAGAACTACCCGGGGCAGGAGCTCGAAGGCGAGAGCGGCCCGTCACTGATCGAGCGCATGACCAAACAGTGTGAGAAGTTCGGCTGCGAGCGCTGCTCGGATACGATCAAGAGCGTGGAGCTGAACGGAAAGATCAAGAAGCTGAGCGGCACCAAGGGCGAGTACGAGGGAAAGACGGTCATCATCGCGACCGGAGCGTATCCCAGACCCATAGGCTGTGAGGGCGAAAAAGAATATCTCGGCAAAGGCGTCTCCTATTGTGCGACCTGCGATGCTAACTTCTTCGAGGATTTTGAAGTCTATGTGGTCGGCGGCGGCGACGCGGCCGTCGAGGAGGCCATGTACCTGACCAAATTCGCGCGCAAGGTCACCGTCATTCACAGACGTGACGAGCTGCGCGCGGCCAAGTCCATACAGGAAAGAGCGTTCAAAAACGATAAGCTGTTCTTCATGTGGGATTCGGTCGTACAGAGCCTGGGCGGTGACGGCATGGTCCAGGAGATGGTCGTCAAGAATGTCAAGACCGGCGAGCTCACAAAAATCGAGGCAGACGAGGATGACGGCATGTTCGGAGTTTTCGGTTTCATCGGACGTGTTCCGAACAGCGACATCTTCAAAGACAGCGGTCTTGAGATCGATGAGAGAGGCTACATTCCGACAGATGCAGACATGCACACGAATATCGACGGCGTATTCGCGGCCGGCGATGTGCGCGTGAAGAGCCTGCGCCAGGTGGTAACGGCCTGCGGTGACGGCGCGATCGCGGCGACACAGGCAGAGAAATATATTAACGAG
>Ga0065709_1029381_pt1 | contig 26433 bp, 17 predicted proteins | sample Hoacrofraction14_2_FD_59096 | JGI IMG/M metagenome (GOLD analysis project Ga0065709, IMG submission 59096) | Hoatzin crop microbial communities from Cojedes, Venezuela, sample from fiber fraction 14 v1 | ecosystem: Host-associated > Birds > Digestive system > Esophagus > Crop | place: Venezuela...
TTGATGGTATTTGCGGGTGAATTTGTTGAGAAAATAGCCATAATGTTTGGAAGTTTCGGATATTATTGTTACATTTGTAGCACAAAAATGAAAAAAGCGTGAAAACGCAAATAGAATCTTTTAAAATTAAATTTATTTTGTACTAGTTTGTGAAAACTGGTGTTCATATGCAGAAGTCTCATAGTTTGAGAAAATCGTGGGATTTAATTTAGTTTGTGTGCCGGTCGCAAGACCGGCTTTTTTTTACTGATTATCAGAGTAGGCCATCTGATAGTTGGAGAGGCTTGAGGAACTGTCTGCTTGATTCCACGCCCCCTCCGGGAAGAAGTAGGTTCGTTGTGCCTGGATCCACGCCCCCTCCGGGAAGAAGTATGTTCGTTGTGCTTGGATCCACGCCCCCTCCGGAATGCTTTGCATTCCTCCACCCCCTCGCCAGCGAGGGGGAGAGGCTGCGCCCCACCGTTTGCTCTTATCAATTTTATCTTTTGAATATCGAGAAGTTGACGCTGCCGTAGGCTCTTCGTTCCTCGAAGCCCTCGACGTCGGAGAAGTCGTTTTTCTCCCCGTGCTCCATCACGAAGATGCCGCCGTCTTTGAGGATTTCCGACTGCATCACCAGCAGCGGCACCTCGGGCAGTTCGGGCAGGGCGTAGGGAGGATCGGCGAAGACGAAGTCGAACCGTTCGTGGCATGACTTGATATATTTGAACACGTCGCCTCGGATCACGATGCTCTTTTTTGTGCCCAGCTTCTGCATGCACTGTCGGATGAACGTATAGTGGTCGCGGTCTTTCTCCACGCTTACCACCTTCGCACAGCCTCTCGACACCAGTTCCAGCGAGATGCTGCCCGTTCCTGAGAAGAGGTCGAGCGCCGTCGCCCCCTCCCAGTCGATATACCCGTAAAGCACATTGAAGAGATTCTCCTTCGCGAAATCCGTCGTAGGTCTCGCCTTGAACGTCTTCGGAATGTCGAAGCGCCGTCCTTTGAATTCACCCGTAATAATCCTCATCGTCAGAAAGATTTATCGTCCTTTGATAATCATCGTCATCATATCGTAAGGCATCCCCTTGATCTGCGTCACCGCCGAACGGTTGTAGTCGGCCGACGGATTGATGACATACACATTCCTCAGATAGTCGCGCAATACCTCCATCAGCTCATCCTTGTCGGGAATAGTCCCCGCCAGATGCAACTCGTCGCCCTTTTGGTCGAGACCGAGCTGCTTCCACACATAAAGGATGAAATACACGGCATCCTTCTGCGACGCCGCCTCGAACGAATTGCAGTATCTGAACCGGTTTTTGCCGTATGCCGTAATTTCCAGTTTCTTGTCATGGAAATATGCGTAGAGCTTCTGTCTGACACCCGTGAAGCTCCTCTTGTAGAGCTGTTTCCACACCGGTGCCGAGCAGCACACGAACGTCACGCTGCCGAAGTTGTCGGCCAGCACGGCGGCCAGATCCTTGTTGACGGCGAAGAGCGCCACGCTGTTGAGTTCCGCCATCACGTTCTTCTCCACCACCTCCGCCGTCGACTCCGGGAAGGCATGGCGGTAGAAGAGCTCCTTCTGTTCGTCGTCATAGAGGTCGATAGGCACCACGAGCGCCGGAGTGTCGATCATGGCGAACACCCTCTGCGCCTTTCGCCGAAGCAGTGGGCACTCCTTGAGCGCCGTACGGAGATTCGCCGCCATGGCGACGCCGCTCCTTGCCACGAATGTCTCATACTCCGTGGCCTCCACGTTGTCGGGATCGATCAGAGCCACTCCGAAGAACCCTCGTTCGAACTTGATCACCAGTTTCAGGTTGTCGTTGTTATTATCTTGCATAAGGAAAATAGTTACTGTTTGTCGAAATGTCCGATTATCACCCCCGGGAAGCGTCCCTGTTCGGCCGCCATTCTGTTTTGTTCGAGGATATTGTTTTCCCCGAGCCCCTTGAGATACTGGTCATATCTTGCCGACACCTCCATGAGAGGAACGACCTTGCCCGTCTTCGTCTTTTTCGCCGACGCACGGATAGTGAATTTCTCCCCGTCGGAGAAGGGGATGACGTCGGCCTGCGGATCGGCGATACAACTGTCGGCGAGCAGCATGTCGAACGACGCCGCGAAGGAGCCGTTCTTCTGCAGATATCTCTCCTGTGCCGTCCCGATAACGAGAGCAGCCTTCATCACCGCCTTGTCCCTTTTCGCCATCTCGTTGCCGAATCTCACCGGCCGGATGATGGAGATGGCGCAAGCCAGCAGCAGCATCGTCGCCACGCAGCAGAGCACTATAATTGTCATTTTATCACGTCTCATCGGGTGCAAAGATACAAAAATATTTCTAAATCGTCTGCGTTTTCGGCCAATTTATTAAAAAGAGTCTGCTCCGGGCCCTCGTAAAGGCGGTATAGAGCCAGTGGATGTAGTCGTTGGAGAGCATCTCGTCGGTCATATACCCCTGGTCGACATACACATGCTCCCACTGTCCTCCCTGCGCCTTGTGGCAGGTCACGGCGTAGGCATATTTTATCTGCAGGGCATTATAATATCGGTCGCTCTTGAGCTTTGTCATTCTGTCACTTTTTTTCGGAATATCAGCATAATCCTCCATCACTCTCTCGTAGAGCCTCTGTTGCTGGTCGCGCGTCAGAGCCGGAGCTTCGGAGAGGAGTGTGTCGGTGACGGCCGTCATCTCCATCTCCGCATTGTCGTAATCAGGGAAAGAAATAGTGATATCAGCGAAATGAAAGCCGTAGAGCTCCCTGTCTTTCCTCACCCGTCTTACGATAGCCCTGTCGCCGTTGGCGATGAAAGCAAGATTTCCCTCCTGCGCGTCGATGTAATGATTTTTCACCACCATTATCATATCCCCTCCGCAGAGCATCTCCTCCCTGCCGAGGATCTGGTTTCTGATGCCGAGGTTATAGATATTCGCCCTCTTGTTCGACCTGGTGATCACCATCGTCTCATCCTCGCCGACCTCCGAGTAGCTCGATGCCAGCCGTTCGATGAGTTCGTCTCCCGGCACGAGTGAGATATCGGCGAAGCCCTCGAAGCGCACCTTCGGCAGCTGCGTCATCCTGTCGCGTGTGATCATACGGCGTATCACCGTTGCGTTGAAGAGGATCCCCGAATCAGCGCTCTGTCGGAGCACCTCGTCGAGGACAGCCTCCATGACCGTCAGTCCGTAGCCCCGCAGCGTATCCGCCGTCATCGCCATACTCTCCTCCTCACCCACGGGAGGCAGCTGCGCCGTGTCGCCGATAAGCATCAGGCGGCAGTTTTCGCCCGAATACACATACTGTATCAGATCGTCGAGGAGCACCCCGCTGCCGAATGCCGACTCCTGCGGATGCGCCGCCACCATCGACGCCTCGTCGACGATGAAGAGAGTGTCGCGGCTCTTATTGTAGTTGATGCTGAACGCCGCGTCCGAGCCCTCTGTCGCCCCCGCGCTCTTCTGCCGGTAAATCCTGCGGTGGATGGTGAACGCCGGAGCCCCCGCATTGAGGGAGAACACCTTGGCCGCCCTTCCCGTGGGAGCCATGAGTACCGTCCGGACCCTCATCGCGGCGAGAGCCCTGACGACGGCTCCGGCGAGAGTCGTCTTTCCCGTACCGGCGGCGCCTCGGAGCAGCATCACCGTATGAGTGTCGGTAGAAGCCGCAAAACGGGCGAAGGTCTCCGCCGCCCTCTTCTGTTCCGCGGTGAGCTCCACGCCGGCGGCGCGCTCTATCGCCGTTATCATCGCTATTTCGCTTGCCATGCCTTGTCTTTTTCTGTCTTTTGTCCGCAAAGGTAATAATTTTCCGCGAATTTAAATATTTTAAACCGGGAAAATTGTCTTTGTCGGTGAAAAGTAGTATCTTTGCACCTTCTAAAAGGTAAAAGATATGAAACTAAATCTAAGTTCGCAGATAGTACTCAACAAGATCCCGGAGGAATTCTACCGTCCGAAGACGGCCGTCGACCGTTCCGAAATCACCCGTATGGAAAAGATCCCCGCCGACATCTATCCCAAGATCGAGGAGGGAGCCCGCGCCGTGGCACAGGCCGTGGCGGCAGAGATAAGGAAAGCAGCAGCCGAAAGGCGCCGCTGCATCCTCGGACTCGGCACCGGCTCGTCGCTAACACCCATTTACGAGGCCCTTATCGCCATGCACCGCGACGAAGGACTCAGTTTTGCCAACGTCGTGGTATTCAACGCCTATGAGTATTTCCCGCTGGAGAAAGACACCACCCACAGCAGCATCGCCCAGCTCAGAGCCCGGTTCCTCGACCATGTCGACATCGACAAGGATAACGTATACTCCCCCGACGGCAGCGTGGCCCAGGACAAGGTGATACAATACTGCCGCGAATACGACGAACAGATCCGCAAGGAGGGCGGCATCGACGTGATGCTCCTCGGCATCGGAAGAAACGGCAATATCGCCACCAACGAGCCCGGATCGAGTTTGTCGTCTGCCTCGAGACTGATGCTCGTCGACAGTCTGTCGAGAGAGGAGATGATGATGAGTTTCGGCAGCAACGAACCCGTGCCGCCATGCGCCATCACCATGGGAGTGAAGACGATACTCTCCTCGCGGAAGATCTTCCTCACCGCATGGGGCGAAGAGAAGGCCGAGATAATAAGGAAGACGGTGGAGGAAGGCCTTACCGACGCCGTGCCCGCCTCGTTCCTGCAGACCCACAACGACGTGAGGGTGGTCGTCGACCTCGCTGCCGCATCGCGCCTTACGAGGATAGTCAGGCCCTGGCTCGTCACATCGCCGGAGTGGACCGACAAGATGATCAGGGCGGCCCTCGTGTGGCTCTGTCAGAAAACCAAAAAACCGATTCTCAAACTCACCAACAAAGACTACAACGAGAACGGGCTGTCGGAGCTGCTGGCTCTCTACGGATCGGCCTACAACGCCAATATAAAGATCTTCAACGACCTGCAGCATACCATCACCGGATGGCCCGGCGGCAAACCCAACGCCGACGACAGCAACCGGCCGGAGAGGGCTGTGCCTTACCCCAAGCGCGTGATCGTGTTCTCGCCCCATCCCGATGATGACGTGATCTCTATGGGAGGCACCATCCAGCGCCTTGTGGCCCAGGGACATGACGTGCATATTGCATACGAGACAAGCGGTAATATCGCCGTGGGAGACGAGGAGGTGACGCGGTTCATGCATTTTATCAACGGATTCAACCAGATCTTCGGGGGCAGCGCCGACGAGGTGATAAAAAACAAATATCAGGAGATAAAGCAGTTTCTCGCGGCGAAGAAGGAGGGCGACCTCGACACCCGCGATATCCTCACCATCAAAGGACTGATCCGACGCGGGGAGGCCCGTACTGCATGTACCTATAATCATATCCCCCTCGATCATGTTCACTTCCTCGACCTGCCGTTTTATGAGAGTGGTAAGATAGAGAAACTGCCGATGGGAGAGAGAGATGTAAAGATTGTTGAAGACCTTATTTCGGAGATCCGGCCCCATCAGATATATGTCGCCGGCGATCTTGCCGACCCCCACGGCACACATCGGAAATGCACCGACGCCGTGCTTGCCGCCATCGACGAAGAAAAACAAAAGGGTGCCGCATGGCTCTCCGACTGCCGTATTTGGATGTATCGCGGAGCCTGGGCTGAATGGGAGATAGAAAACATCGAAATGTGTGTTCCGATGAGCCCGGAGGAGCTGCGTGCCAAGCGCAACGCTATCCTCAAGCATCAGAGTCAGATGGAGAGTGCTCCCTTCCTCGGCAACGACGAACGGTTGTTCTGGCAGAGGGCCGAAGACCGCAACCGCGGCACGGCGATGCTCTACGACAGTCTCGGGCTGGCATGCTACGAGGCGATGGAGGCGTTCGTGGAGTATCATCCGTAAATATTTTTCGCGAAAATGATCGGAATTGTTGTTAATACCGCGGCGATAATCGTAGGATCGGTGGTCGGGGCGCTGCTCGGACGGGGCATCAAGGAGAAATACAAACAGACGGTGTATACCGGACTGGGTCTGGCATCCCTCGCCATAGGCCTGAACGCCACGATACAGAATCTGCCCAAGAGTCAGTATCCCGTGCTGTTTATCGTATCCATAGCCCTCGGCGGAGTGATCGGTACGGCACTGGATATCGACGGATGGTTCCGGAGGCTCGTGGAGAAACGACGGAAGGGTGGGGGAGAGACTGGTGGATCTTCTGTCGGATCGACTGACGGTTCTTCTGTCGGATCGGATGAGAAATTATCTGACAAATCTTCTGCGAATCCGAAGAATCTTGCTGATGGATTATCCACTGCGATACTACTCTACTGCATCGGTCCGCTGTCGATGTTAGGACCGGTGATATCGGCGCTGAAGGGCGACAATACATTTCTTTTTACCAACGCCACGCTTGATTTTGTGTCGTCGACGGTATTTGCGGCGACATACGGTATCGGAATGGTGCTGGCGGCACCCGTGCTCTTCTGTTGGCAGGGACTGTTTTATCTTGTAGCAAATATCTCGTCGTCGGCAGTCAGCGATGCTCTGATGAGTGAGTTTCTCATCGTCGGAGGGTTGCTGATCACCGGTTCGGGACTGTCGCTGCTCGAACTCAAAGACTGCAAGGTGCTGAATCTGCTGCCGTCGCTCCTTGTGCCGGTAGTATGGTTTGTGATTGTCGCGATTTTCTGAAAAAGTCACAAAGTCACACTTAGTAGTTTCTGGTTTCTTAACTCTACGAAATAATTTTTTTGTGGGTCTACGAACGATTTCGTAAGCCGGGAGCAGAGCTAAACTTGCTTACGCTGTGCCGAGGCGAGGAAATCGCACTTTCGAAGAAAGAATTTCACTAATTTATTCTCTCCCTCGTCAGGCTATGCCTGACACTCCCTTCCCTAAGGAAGGGAGAGAGCTGGCGCCTCACCTCTTGCACTTTGCCTTCTGCTCACCGTTTGCACTGCTGATGCTAGCAGTCACCGAGCCCGTGAGGGCGAGGTTCTCCCCCTCGCTGGCGAGGGGGCGGAGGAAAAGCCCTGCTTTTCCGGTGGGGGCGTGGATCTAAGAAGAAATCCAAATACATAGATAGTTGCTAATGGCACAGGTGTTTTATGTCTGACGGCGAAACCCCTCCTCCTTCCTTCAGGGAGGAGGAAGTCGACAGACTTCCGATGGGGGAGAGTTCGAGGATCACCATCCTTCTGACATCAATCCGCGAAAAACCTGATCCTAATACAATAAAAGCTCTATTCCGTCGTTTTTAATAATGTGTTTTTATAGCTTAATGCAAAAAATATCATACATATCGATACTGATTCTTTCGCTGATGCTGCTGATAACCGTCAGAGCGTCAGCACAGTCGCCGTCTCCCGCCGACACCACCCGTCTGCGCTGGAAAGTGCAGAAAACGGTGCCCGTCGTGCTCGGCGACCTCCATCAGAATCCCCTCGATCTCGCCAGGCCCGACAACCTCAAACTCGACCCCATATACAACGACTCCCTCAACGTATACTACATCGGCAGCAAGATCGGCGACTCATACATCAACGCCCCCATCATCATGACTCCCGAGGAATACCGCCAGTGGAGCCTCAAAAAAGCCATGGGAGAATATTTCAAGAAGAAAAACCAGGAACAGCGCGAAACCGAAGGCAAAGACAAATTCTCCTTCGCCGACATGCACTTCGACCTCGGACCGGCGGAAAAGATTTTCGGACCCGGAGGAGTGAGAATTAAGACACAGGGATCGGCAGAGCTCAAGTTCGGTATTACCAAGAAGAAAATCGACAATCCCGCACTGCCCGTGAGAAACAGAAAACAGACATCGATGGACTTCGACGAGAAGATCAACCTCAGTCTCAACGGAAAAGTCGGCGACAAGGTCAACATGAACCTCAACTACAATACCGACGCTACCTTCGACTTCGATGCCAAAAACATAAAACTCAAATACGAAGGCAAGGAAGACGAGATAATAAAACTCGTCGAGGCAGGTAATGTATCCTTCCCCAGCAACTCCTCCCTCGTCACCGGAGCATCCAGCCTCTTCGGTATCAGAACCGACATGCAGTTCGGAAAACTCAAGCTCCAGACGGTGCTCAGTCAGAAGAAGTCGACATCCAAGAGCGTATCCTCCAAGGGAGGCACCCAGCTCACATCATTCGAGAAAGACGTCGCCGACTACGAAGAAAACCGCCACTTCTTCCTCGCACAATATTTCCGCGATATCTACGACAAGGGAATGTCGCAACTGCCAAACGTCACCAGCGGTATCACCATCAACCGAGTGGAGATATGGGTGACCAACAAGACAGCAACGACCAGCAACACCCGAAATATAATAGCCCTGACCGACCTCGGCGAAAACAAAGCCGTGAGCAACAGTCTGTGGAACATCACCGGGCAGCCCGTGCCCTGTAATGCCGCAAACGACGAATACTCCACCATCACCAGCCAGTATTCCGACGCCAGGCAGATCGACGCCGCCAGCACCGTCCTCGACGGAATCAACGGCTTCGTGGGAGGCACCGACTACGAAAAACTCGAGAGCGCCAGGCTCCTCTCATCGTCGGAATACACCGTTAACACAGCCCTCGGATACGTATCGCTGAAGACCAGCCTGCAGACCGATCAGGTGTTAGCCATAGCATACGAGTTCACCTACGCCGGACAGACATACCAGGTGGGAGAATTCGCCGCCGACAATACCGACACCGAGAAAGCCCTCTTCGTAAAATCACTCAAGAACACCAGCAACTCCCCCGCCCAAGGCAACTGGGACCTGATGATGAAAAACGTATACTACCTGGCATCGACGGTGGAGAAGACAAAGTTCCGTCTCGACGTGAAATACCAGAGCGACACCACGGGAGTATACATCTCATATATCCCCGAGCAGCAGGTGAAAGACAAAACCCTCCTGAAGGTGATCGGAGCCGACCGCCTCGACAATAACAACAAAGCCCACTCCAACGGATACTTCGACTACGTGGAAGGATATACCGTGAGCAACGGCCGCGTGTTCCTCCCCAAGGCAGAGCCCTTCGGAACAGCCCTCTACGACTATCTCGTGAGTGCCGGGATATCAGCCGACGTGGCAGAGAAATACCGCTTCCAGGAACTCTACGACTCCACCAAGACCGTAGCCAAGCAGATCGCCGAGAAAGACAAATTCATACTGCAGGGACAGTTCAAGGGAACATCCGCCAACGTCATCTCCCTCGGAGCCTACAACGTGCCCCAGGGATCGGTCGTCGTCACCGCCGGAGGAGTGACACTCACCGAAGGCAGCGACTACTCCGTAGACTATAACGCCGGAGAGGTGACGATTCTCAACCAGAGCATCATCGACGCCGGAACCAACGTCAGCGTATCCCTCGAAAGCAATACCGACTACGCGCAGACCAGAAAGACGATGATCGGAGTGAACTGGGAATACGACATCAACAGAAACCTCCAGCTCAGCGGTACCCTCATGCGGCTCACCGAACAGGCCCTCACCTCGAAGGTGACGATGGGATCGGAGCCCCTCAACAACACCATCTGGGGACTCAACCTCAACTGGAAGAAAGAGAGCCAGTGGCTCACCAACGCCCTCAACAAGATACCCTTCCTCCATTGCACCGCACCCTCGCAGATACAGTTTACGGGAGAGTTCGCCCAGCTCATCGCCGGACAGAGCCACGGCACCCAGGACAACGCCTCGTATATCGACGACTTCGAGAATACCACCAACGCCATCGACGTGAGCACACCCCAGTCGTGGATCATCTCCAGCGTCCCCTCGATGTTCTCCGAACACAGCGACAAAGCCACCGTGATGAGCGGATACAACAGATCGCTGCTGGCATGGTATAACATCGACCCTCTGTTCACCCGGCGGTCCAGCTCACTTACCCCGAGCCATATCAAGAGCGACATAGCACAGCTCAGCAACTACTACGTCAGGGAGATATACGTCAACGAACTCTTCCCCAACAGACAGCAGAACAGCTATTCCGGACAGTCGAACACGCTGCCCATCCTCAACCTCGCATACTATCCCACCGAGAGAGGACCCTACAACCTCGACCCGACACTCAACTACGACGGAACACTCCCCAACCCGAAACAGCGCTGGGGCGGTATGATGAGGAAACTCGACACCAACGACTTCGAGGCCGCCAACATCGAATACATCGAATTCTGGATGCTCGACCCCTTCATCTACAGCAGCGAACAAGACGACGCCGCCAGCTACGGAGGAGACTTCTACATCAACCTCGGCGAGGTCAGCGAGGACGTGCTCCACGACGGGAAGAAATTCTACGAGAGCGGAATGCCCGTCGACGACACACAGGGCTCGTTCACCGAGACGCAGTGGGGAAAGATCCCCGTGCAGGCCACCACCACCTACGCCTTCGCCACCACCACCGGAGCCAGAGCCAAGCAAGACGTCGGATTCAACGGACTCACCGACGACGAGGAGCGATCATTCGGAGCCTACGCCGAATTCCTCTCGTCGATACAGGGGAAGGTGTCGCAGACCGTCTACGACTCTATCTATGCCGATCCCGCGAACGACGACTACCACTACTTCCGCGGGTCAGACCTCGACGCGAAAGAGGCTTCCATCCTCGAGAGATACAAGAGGATAAACAATCCCCAGGGCAACTCACCCGACAACGAACAGCAGACGGAGGGGTATGACACCTCTTATAAGACAGGACCCGACGTGGAGGATATCAACCAGGACTATACCCTCAACGAATATGAGAAATACTACCAGTATCATATCAGCATCAGGCCCGAAGATCTCGTCGTCGGACAGAACTATATCGTCGACAAGAAAACAGTGAAATGGAAACTCCGCGACGGTTCCACTCCCGAGGTGCACTGGTATCAGTTCCGCATCCCCCTCGACGAATACGAGTCGAAGGTGGGGTCGATAAGCGACTTCTCCAGCATCAGATTCATGAGAATGTTTCTCACCAACTTCGAGAAACCGGTGGTGATGAGATTCGCCAACCTCGATCTCGTCAGGGGAGAATGGAGAGTGTACGAGCAAAACCTCAACACCGCGGCGTCGAACACCGGAACGATGTCGGCATCGGCTATCAGTTATGAGGAAAACGGCGACAAGGACCCCGTGAACTACGTGCTGCCGCCGGGAATCAGCAGAGCCACCGACCCCTCGCAGCCCCAGCTCATACAGAACGACGAGCAGGCCCTCGACATCATGGTTAATAATCTCTCGACAAACGAGTCGAAGGCAGTATACAAAAACCAGACCCAGGACTTCCGCCAGTACAAGCGTCTGCAGATGTTCACCCACTGCAATGCCAACGATCCCAACACCACCAACCTGAGCGACGGAGAGCTCGCCGTATTCATCCGTCTGGGAAGCGACTACAAGAGTAATTACTACGAATACGAGATCCCCCTCACCGTGACTCCGCAGAGAGCCAACGGATACAGCAACGCCTCGACGGCCGACAGGAAAGAGGTGTGGCCCGAGGAGAATATGATGAATATCAACCTCAGTATCTTCACCGCCCTGAAAAAGGAACGCAACAAGGCGAGAGCCAACGGCGAGGCGTCGTATACCACGGCTTACTCTGCTTACGACGAGGACAACCCCAAAAACAAGGTGACGGTGATGGGTAATCCCTCCATCGGAGAGATCAAGGTGATGATGATCGGAGTGAGAAACCTGTCGGCGTCGCAGAAGTCGGGAGAGGTGTGGGTCAACGAACTCCGTCTGAAGGAATACGACAACAGCGGGGGATGGGCAGCACAGGGTAATATGAACGTGCAGCTCTCCGACGTCGGGCAGCTCAACCTCACCGGACGGTATGTTACCGAGGGCTTCGGAGGACTCGAACAAGGAGTCAACGAACGGTCGACGACGACAGACAAAGACTACAGCATCACCACCAACTTCGAGCTCGGAAAGTTCTTCCCCGACAAGGCGAAGGTGAGTGCTCCGCTATACTTCAGTCTCACCAAGGAAGAGTCGCGTCCGAAATACAATCCGATGGATACCGACATGCTCCTCGACGACGCCCTCGAATCGGCCGAGTCGGAAGAAGAGAGAGACTCCATCGAAAGCATTGCCGTGACGAAGACCACCAACCGAAACTTCTCGCTCTCCAACGTGAACTTCGGTATCAGGGCCGACAAGCGCCATCCCATGCCCTTCGATCCCGCGAACTTCACTTTCACATACAGCCACAGCCACAGATATACATCAGGCGAAACGACGGTATACGAGAAGGAAGACGACTGGAGAGGAGAGATGAGTTATGTGTATTCGCCCGTATACAAGACGTGGAAACCCTGGGAGAAGACGAAGAGCAAGAGCAAGTGGATGAACTTCCCCAAACAGCTCGGACTCAACTACCTGCCGCAGAATATCACCTTCAACTCCGAACTGACGAGAAACTACTACGAGCTGCAGGAGAGAGATATGGAGAGCACCGAAAACTCACAGCTGCCACTCACCTTCTCGTCGCAGTTCCTCTGGAACAGGGAATTCTCCATCAGATGGGATCTCACACCCAATCTCCACATGAACTTCCGGTCGGCCACCAACGCCGAGATAGAAGAGCCATACACTCCCGTCAACAAAGACCTCTACGCCGACCGCTACGAGGCTTGGAAAGACTCCGTATGGACCAGTCTGAGAAACTACGGACGACCGCTGAACTACAACCAGAACTTCACCGCCTCGTATCAGCTGCCGCTGAACAAACTGCCCGTCTTCGACTGGCTGACCGGTAACGCTACCTATACCGCCACATACAACTGGGTGAGAGGCAGCGATCTCGAAGACGGTACGTCGCTCGGAAACACTATCAACAACAACCGCGACATCAACATCACGGGGAGCATCAACTTCGAGACACTATACAACCATATCCCCTTCCTCGAGAAAGCCAACAAACGGTTCAAGCAGTCGCCCGCCAGCAAACTGAACGGCAAGAAGAAAGCCAAGAGCAATCCTCTCGAAGAGGCGAAGAAGAAATCGGGCGAAGGCCAGGACGACAAGGCCGACAAGGGAAAAGATGCCAAGAACGACAAGGAAAAGGCCCAGCTGCCCAAAAACAAGAATACCTTCGAGAAAGAGATAACGCTTCAGAAGGATAAGGAAGTGACCGTCAACCACGGCAAGAAGTCGAAACGGCTGATGGTATCGGCCCGCACCGCCGACGGTAAGGTGTATAAGATAAAATATAAGGTGAAAGACCAGAATAATATCGTCATCAAGCCTACCGGCGACTCCGTGCAGCTGAAACTCACCGTCAGGGCGAAACCCAACCCCGAGGAGAAGGGATGGTATAAGACGGCACAGAGCGTGGCAAGGCTCCTCATGATGATCAGATCGGCCAACTTCAGCTACCGCAACCAGTATGCCATGTCGCTGCCCGGATTCCTCCCCAACGTAGGCGACTGTTTCGGTCAGCGCACTGGTGATATCATGTCGCCGGGCCTCGACTTCGCATTCGGACTCAGCGGTGACGACTATATGCAGAAGGCTCTCGACAACGGATGGCTCCTGCTGAGCGACAGCGTGGCCACTCCCGCCACATCGAGCAAGGTGGAAGATCTGCAACTCAGGATGACCCTCGAACCGATACGCGACCTGAAGATCGACCTCTCGGCGACAAGGGCCGTCAACAAGGCTAAGAGCATACAGTATATGTATGAGGGCTATCCGACGACACAGAGCGGTACGTTCACCATGACGACGGTGAGTCTGAAGACTGCCTTCGAGAGTCTCGGCGACGCCAACAACGGTTATCACTCGCCGTCGTTCGCCAAGTTCTGCGCCTCCCTCGACACTTACCGCGACAGGGTGGAGGCTCAGTATGCCGGGGCGGTATATCCCACCGGAACATCCCTCGCGGGAAAGACCTTCGACGCCGAAAACGGAACGATAGACAAGTATAGCGCCGACGTGATGATCCCGGCCTTCCTCAATACATATACCTCGAGCGGCGACGGACTCGGACTCTTCCCCTCGCTGAGAAAACTGCTGCCCAACTGGACGGTGAAATATTCCGGACTGAGCAAACTGACTTGGTTTGCCGACCGCTTCAAGAGCGTGAATATCAACCATTCCTACAAGAGTATCTTCGCCGTGGGATCGTATTCTTCATACAGCACATATATGGAATATATGAACGGTCTGGGCTTCGTTACCGACGCTGCGAGCGGCAACCCGATACCGAGCTCGATGTATAACATTTCGACGGTGAGCCTCAATGAGTCGTTCTCGCCCCTCCTCGGAGTAGACGTCACCCTGCAGAACAACCTCACCTGCAAACTCGAATATCGTTCCACACGAGTGCTCAGTCTGAGTATGACGAGTGTGCAGATCAACCAGTCGTCGAGCAAGGACTGGGTGTTCGGACTGGGGTATAAGATCAACGACTTCCATCCCTTCCAGAAGAACCACAGAAAGGTGAAGAGCAAGGCGAAGGGCAACGACAGCGAGAAGAAGACGACTCAGAAGAATGCGTCGAAGAAGGGAGTGAACAACGATCTCAACCTCCGCTGCGACGTGTCGTTCCGCCGGCAGGCTGCAATAACGAGGGATATCGCCACGCAGAGCAGCTCCGCAAGCAGCGGTAACTCGGCCTGGAAATGGTCGTTTACAGCCGACTACACCCTGAGCCGCCTGCTCACCCTCACGGCATACTACGACCTGCAAACAAATACGCCGTTGCTTTCAAGCAGTAGCTATCCGACAACGACGCAGGATTTCGGTGTAAGCTTCAAACTGTCGCTTACAAGATAATATTTCACTTTAGTTTATTCATCGTATGCATGCACGGGGTAGTCGATGGTGTAATGCAGGCCGCGGCACTCCTTGCGCTCGATGGCCCATCGGGTGATGAGATATCCCACATTGATCATATTCCTCAGTTCGCAGATATCCTTGCTGGCCTTCACGCGCTTGAACAGTGACTCCGTCTCCTCGTATAATATGTCGAGACGATCCCAGGCTCTCTTCAGGCGGAGGTCGCTTCTGACGATTCCGACGTAATTGCTCATTATCTGGTTCACCTCCTTGATACTCTGTGTGATAAGCACTTTCTCCTCGTTCGTCATCGTACCCTCGTCGTTCCACTCCGGCACCTTGTCGTTGAAGTCGTAGTCGTCGACATGTTCGAGGGAGTGTCTGGCGGCGGCGTCAGCATACACCACGGCCTCGATGAGGGAGTTGGACGCCAGTCGGTTGCCTCCGTGGAGTCCCGTGCAGGAACACTCTCCGATAGCGTAGAGCCTGTTGATCGACGACTGTCCGTTGAGGTCTACCTTGATACCTCCGCACATATAATGAGCTGCAGGTCGCACTGGGATATAATCGGTGGTGATATCGATACCGATAGACTTGCACTTGGCGTAGATATTCGGGAAGTGTTTCTTCGTCTCCTCGGGATCTTTGTGGGTGACGTCGAGACACACGTGGTCGATGCCGTGGATCTTCATCTCCTTGTCGATAGCCCTCGCCACGATATCGCGGGGAGCCAGCGACAGACGTTCGTCGTATTTCTCCATAAACGACTCTCCGTTGGGCAGACGGAGTATTCCTCCGTAGCCTCTCATGGCCTCGGTGATGAGGAAGGCCGGATGAGTCTCTCCCGGATGATAAAGCGCTGTGGGATGGAACTGCACGAACTCCATGTCGGCCACCGTTCCCTTGGCTCTGTATACCATCGCCTCGCCGTCGCCTGTGGCAATCACGGGGTTGGTGGTCGTCTCGTATACGGCGCCGCATCCTCCGGTACACATCAGGGTGACGCGGCTCAGATAGGTATCCACCTTCTGGGTGTCGGGGTTGAGGACGTAGGCTCCGTAGCAGTTGATATTCGACGTTCTCCTTGTCACCCTCGCTCCGAGATGATGCTGCGTGATGATCTCCACGGCGAAGTGGTTTTCTTTCACCTCGATGTCGGGACAGGCCCTCACGGCAGCCATCAGTCCGCGTTGTATCTCGGCTCCGGTGTCGTCAGCGTGGTGGAGGATGCGGAACTCCGAATGGCCGCCCTCGCGATGCAGGTCGAACGATCCGTCGTCCTTGCGGTCGAAGTTGACGCCCCATCCGACGAGTTCCTCAATCTGCGAGGGAGCGTTGCGCACCACCTGTTCCACGGCCTTGCGGTCGGAGATATAATCCCCGGCGATCATCGTATCCTCGATATGCTTTTCGAAATTATCGACCAGTAGATTCGTCACCGAAGCCACACCGCCCTGTGCGAACGACGTGTTGGCCTCGTCGAGAGATGTCTTGCATATCATGCACACTTTACCCTTTTTGGCTCTTGCCACCTTCAGCGCATAGCTCATTCCGGCTACTCCGGCGCCGATAATAAGAAAATCATACTTGAAAATCATACCATTTTGGAATTATTATTTGCAAAAGTAATACAAAAAGTTGAAATCATGGGGCAAAAAAGAAAAAAAATTGTATCTTTGCAAGTAATTATGAACTCGAAGGAGCGGAAAAATTGTGTTATGATTCTGAAAACGATAAAAATATTAACTCTCTTGATGCTGTTGTCTCCGCTGGCTGTGACGGCTCAGACGGAAAACGACGAATATTTGGAATACGAAGACTCTCTGACGGAGAATCCTCTCATGGCCGACACTATGCAGGCTGTCCTCGTGCCATGGCCGCAGAACGTGCAGATACAGATCGACATGTTGCTCGAGGATCCTCTCTTCAAAAAGTCGCAGGTGGCTGTCGAGGTGTATGACCTCACTGCCGATTCGGTGATATACAAACACAACGAACGGCAGCTGATGCGGCCGGCTTCGACGCAGAAGATCATCACTGCCATAACGGCCATCGACCGCCTCGGAGGGGCGTATCAGTTCCGTACGAGACTGTTTTATACGGGCAGTATCTCCGACGGTGTGCTCAATGGCAACGTTATCTGCCAGGGCGGTTTCGATCCGAAGTTCAACACCGACGATATGAAGGCTTTCGTGGAGAGTCTGCAGAAGATGGGTGTCGATACCATCAGAGGCAATCTCATCGCCGACGTGTCGATGAAAGACAAGGACGAATACGGCGAGGGATGGTGCTGGGACGACGACAATCATGTGCTCACTCCTCTCCTCATTTCGCGCAAGGATAAGTTTATGGATAAGTTTCTCGAATTCCTCCAGAAGGAGGGTGTCGTGGTGACGGGCGAGATAAAGACGGGTGTGGTACCTCAGAGCGCGAGGGCTATCTGCGCCCGGTTCCATACCATCGACCAGATACTCAAACCGATGATGAAAGAGAGCGACAATCTGTACGCTGAGTCGATGTTTTACCAGACGGCGGCCAGTGGCGGGGCACATCCGGCATCGGCCCGTCATGCGAGGGCTTTCACCCGTCAGCTGATAAAGAAGATGGGACTCAATCCGGATGATTATAAGGTGGCCGACGGCAGCGGTCTGTCGCTGTATAACTATGTCACGGCCGAGGAGGAGGTGGCTTTCCTGCGTTATGCATACAACAATATCAATATCTACGAGCATTTCCTTCCTTCGCTCCCCATCGCGGGAGTCGACGGAACCCTGAAAAACAGGATGAAGGGAACCCATGCTGCGGATAATGTGAGGGCCAAGACCGGTACGGTGACGGCCATCGTCAGTCTTGCCGGATATTGCACCGCGGCCAACGGCCACAACCTTTGTTTTTCGATCATCAACCAGGGGCTTATCCGCGAGAAGGCCGGAAGGGCTTTTCAGGACAAGGTATGCCTCGTGCTTTGCAACCCGTAAATAATAAAAAGAAATATGGAATATATCAGTCTGTTTGTAGAAAAGATCTTAGCCCTCAGCGGTATCTCCGGATCGGCGCTGCCCGTATTCCGGCATCTGTTGCTCGTCTTTGTGGCGATACTTCTCGCATGGCTTGCCGGAGCGATATGTCAGAAGCTAGTCGTACCGATGATCCTGAATGTCACGAAGAGGACTCCCACGAAATGGGATGATATCGTGTTCAACAAGAAGGTACTCGTCAGCGCCTGTCATATCGTACCTGCCGTGGTGGTGTGGAAGCTCCTTCCCCTCGTCTTCTTCCAGTATCCCGACTGGGGCAAACTGATAGCCCGACTCACGGCGATATATATCACGATAATGTTCGCCCGTACCTGTATCGCGTTCCTCTCGTCGTTCAAGGACTTCGACCAGGGGCGGCGCACCTCGGCCCAGCAATACATACTGTCGTTTCTCGGAGTGCTGAAGATCCTGATTATCTTCATCGCCTCGATAGTGGTGATAGCATATCTCATCGACAAGAGCCCCATGACACTGTTTGCCGGACTGGGCGCCACATCGGCAATCCTGATGTTGGTGTTCCAGGATACCATCAAGGGACTCGTCGCCGGAGTGCGTCTCACCAGCAACGACATGCTCCACAAGGGCGACTGGATTACCGTTCCCAAGGCCAATGCCGACGGAGTGGTAGAGGATATGAGCCTCACCACGGTAAAGATCCGCAATTTCGACAATACGATAATCACCGTCACTCCCCAGACCCTCGTCGACGACTCCTTCCAGAACTGGAACGGAATGCAGCAGAGCGACGGACGACGGGTGAACCGGAAGGTGTATATCGACTTCAGAACGATAAGAACTGTCGACGACAACCTGAAACAGAGTCTCGTCGGTAAGAAATATTTCAAGGAGGATGAGATCAATGACGGCGATGTCAACCTCACCCTCTTCCGCCGCTACGTGGAGAAATACCTCCTCTCGCAGGATACCGTCAATCCCGATATGCTCTGTATGGTGAGAGAGTTCGAACCCTCCCACAACGGAGTCCCCGTAGGCTTCTATTTCTTCCTGAAAAACAAGGAGTGGAAACCCTACGAGATGGCGATGGCGGAGATCATGGACCATATCTACGCCTTCACCCCGGACTTCGGTCTGGCGATATATCAAGATTTCAATATAAACCAAAAATAACTAAATGCCTTATGAATATTCCTGTAGTATTTTGGCTGGTGCCTATAGCATCTGTAGTAGCACTGGCGATGGCGTGGTACTTCTTCCGCTCGATGATGAAAGCCGACGAAGGAACGCCTCGTATGAGAGAGATTGCTGAATATGTAAGAAAAGGAGCCATGGCCTACCTTAAACAGCAGTACCGCGTGGTACTGATCGTGTTTATCGTACTGGCTCTTATCTTCGCTTTTATGGCTTACGGACTGAAGGTGCAGAACCCGTGGGTACCCTTCGCCTTCCTCACCGGAGGATTCTTCTCCGGACTGGCCGGTTTCTTCGGTATGAAGACAGCCACCTACGCCTCCGCCCGTACTGCCAACGCAGCCCGTACGGGACTCGACGCGGGCCTGAAGATAGCCTTCCGTTCGGGAGCTGTGATGGGACTTGTCGTAGTGGGGCTCGGACTGCTCGACATCGCCCTGTGGTTCGTCATCCTCAATGCCGTATACCAGGGTGAGGAGATGGCTCTTATCACTATCACCACCACGATGCTGACCTTCGGAATGGGAGCCTCGACACAGGCCCTCTTCGCCCGTGTGGGTGGCGGTATATACACCAAGGCTGCCGATGTGGGAGCCGACATCGTGGGAAAGGTTGAGGCCGATATCCCGGAAGACGATCCCCGCAACCCCGCCACCATCGCTGATAATGTGGGCGACAATGTGGGCGATGTTGCCGGTATGGGAGCCGACCTCTACGAGAGCTACTGCGGATCGATTCTTTCCACCGCAGCCCTCGGCGCTACTGCCTTCGCCATGAACGGTGATATGCAGCTCAGGGCCGTCATCGCTCCGATGATTATCGCTGCCGTGGGTATCTTCCTCTCGCTGATCGGAATCTTCCTCGTGAGGACGAAGGAGGGAGCCACGATGAAACAGCTGCTCGGATCGCTGGCTATGGGTACCAACGTGAGTGCTGTCCTCATCGCCATCGCCACCTTTGCCATCCTCTATCTCCTCGGACTCGAAAACTGGCTCGGAGTGAGCTTCTCCGTGATCAGCGGTCTTGCCGCAGGTGTTATCATCGGTCAGGCTACGGAGTACTATACTTCCCACAGCTACAAACCGACACAGAAGATCGCCGAGTCGTCGCAGACGGGTAGTGCCACGGTTATTATAAAAGGTATAGGAACGGGAATGATCTCCACCTGTATCCCCGTGATCACAATCAGCGTGGCTATCATGCTCAGTTATATGTGCGCCAACGGCTTCGACCTGTCGATGAGTGCAGAGAGTATCTCTCACGGACTCTACGGTATCGGTATCGCTGCCGTGGGAATGTTGTCGACGCTGGGTATCACCCTCGCCACCGACGCTTACGGACCTATCGCCGACAATGCAGGAGGCAATGCCGAGATGAGCCAGCTGGGTGAGGAGGTGAGACATCGCACCGACGCTCTCGACGCCCTCGGAAACACTACCGCAGCCACCGGCAAGGGATTCGCTATCGGTAGCGCGGCTCTTACGGCCCTGGCTCTGCTGGCCTCGTATGTCGAGGAGGTGAAGATCGCCATGACGCGTGCTGCCAACGAAGGGAAGACGTTTGTCGACTCTATGGGACATATCTTCGATCCTTCCGCGGCTACGATGCCCGACTTCATGGAATATTTCCAGGTGACGCTGATGAACCCGAAGGTTCTCGTGGGAGCTTTCATCGGTGCTATGGCTGCCTTCCTGTTCTGCGGTCTTACCATGGGTGCCGTGGGACGCGCCGCTCAGTCGATGGTCGAGGAGGTTCGCCGTCAGTTCCGTGAGATAAAGGGTATCCTCGAGGGTAAGGCGACACCCGACTATAGCAGTTGTGTGGAGATCTCCACCCGTGCTGCACAGAGGGAGATGATTGTTCCTTCGATACTGGCTATCGTCATCCCCATCGTCGTGGGTTGCGTACTCGGTGTGGCAGGAGTGCTCGGTCTTCTCGTGGGAGGACTCTCTGCCGGATTCACCCTTGCTATCTTTATGGCCAATGCCGGTGGTGCATGGGATAATGCCAAGAAGATGGTGGAGGAAGGTAATTTCGGTGGCAAGGGCAGTGCCTGTCATAAGGCTACCATCGTCGGTGATACCGTCGGCGACCCGTTCAAGGATACTTCCGGTCCGTCGCTCAACATCCTCATCAAACTGATGTCGATGGTTAGTATCGTGATGGCCGGTCTCACCGTAGCTTTCGCATAATGAAAAAGAATATAACCATACTGCTCGTCATGTTCCTGGTCCCGTTGTTTTGCGGGGCTCAGGACGTGTCGGAGGTGGATGATATCGACGTGGTGCCGCAGATCCTCTATCCCGAGGATACCGTCGCCGGCTATCGTCCGAAGGTGGGGCTCGTACTGGGAGGCGGCGGAGCCAAGGGTGCCGCTCATGCAGGGGCTCTGAAGGCCATCGAGGAGAGTGGTATCCGCATCGACTGTATCGCCGGAACGAGTATCGGGGCCATCGTCGGGGGGATGTATGCCGTGGGGTATACAGCCGATGATATCCAGGCTCTCTTCCGTTCGCAGGAGTGGCTGTCGCTGCTCTCCGACCGTGTCGACTCGCTGAAATACGATATCTTCACGAAGGATAAGGACGGGGTGACGTATGTGTTCGGAATCCCTATCTCCCGAAAGGGTACGAAGAAGGAGAACTCCTCGTTCGGGGCTATCCCGGGGGATAAGATACAGGCTCTCTTCAACAGACTCATCGACGCCAAGATCGACGTTCCCCGCGACAAGAAGGGGGTGAGGGTGATGGATATGGCCTTCGACTCTCTGCCGATACCCTTCCGCTGCGTAGCCGCCGACGTGAGGTCGATGGAGGAGATCGACTTCGAGGAGGGTGACCTCGGCAAGGCGATGAGGGCCAGCATGGCGATACCGGGACTCTTCAAGACGGTGCCCTACGACGGACGGTCGCTCATCGACGGGGGGGTGGTCAACAATCTCCCTGCCGACTTGGTGAAGGCTATGGGGGCTGATATCATCATCGCTGTCGACCTGTCGCAAAACAAACCCGATGACGACGGTACTGACTATAACATCCTTAATCTCGGGGGTATCATCGGATGGGCTCTCTCCAGGCCCGACATGAGGAAATACCGCGAAAACAGAGAGGTATGCGACGTGTATATCAATCCTAATCTCGGAGGATACGGTACGATGAGCTTTTCCGAAAAGGCTGTCAACGAGATGATATCCATGGGTTACAAGGAGGCTAAGAAAATACTGGGTAAAGTGAATTTGGACAAAATAAAAAAGTAATGTGATATGCAGAAATATGCTGACTATATAGAAGAAATAGAGATCGACTCCCTGTGGAGCGGAAAGAAACATATCAAGTGGACGCTCGACAAGAAGGTGAATATCCTCAGCGGCGTCAACGGTGTGGGCAAGAGCACTATCCTCAACAAGGTGGTGAAGGGATTGTCGCAGGGGGGTGAGTTTCCCAGTCACATGCTCAAGGGAGTCAGACTGAAGGTGTATCCCGAGGAGGCCAAGTGGATCCGGTACGACGTGATCCGTTCCTTCGACAGACCGCTGATGAACTCGGAGGCTGCCAACAAGGTGGACCTCCATATCACCACCGAGCTCGACTGGCAGCTGTTCCAGTTGCAGAGGAAATATCTCGACTATCAGGTGAACATCGGCAACCGTATCATCGCGGCTCTTCAGAGCGGTGAGCCTGACGCTGCCCAAAAGGCTCAGGAGATAAGCGAGCCGAAGAAGAAATTCCAGGATATGATTGACTCTCTCTTCGCCGAGACGGGCAAGAAGATCGTACGTACGGAGAACGAGATCCGTTTCGAACAGATCGGGGAGACGCTGGTGCCGTATCAGCTGTCGTCGGGAGAGAAACAGATGCTGGCGATACTGCTCACGGTACTCGTGGAGGACAATCTTCCCTACGTGCTCTTCATGGACGAGCCGGAGGTGAGCCTGCATATCGAATGGCAGCAGAAACTGATCGAGAATATCATGACGCTGAACCCCAACGTGCAGATCATTCTTACGACTCATTCGCCGGCCGTGATCATGAACGGATGGATGGATATGGTGACTGAGGTGTCGGACATCGAAGTGAAGTAGTACAAAAACGCTGTTCCTATGGGTAAAAGTCTTAAAGACAATCTCAACTCCAAATATATCGAGGCTGCCAACAAGATGACGTCGAAGCAGTCCCGTCGCCGCATCGTGGCTTATGTGGAGAGCTACGACGATATCTTCTTCTGGCGCACGGTACTCTCGTTCTTCGAAAACGAACAGCGCTATTTCGAGGTGATGCTGCCGTCGAGAAACTCGCTGTCGAAGGGGAAGAAGAGTGTGCTGATGAACTTCGTCGGAAAACACGTCGGACCGGATATGATCGCCTGTATCGATGCTGACTATGATTATCTGATGCAGGGGGTGACATCATCGTCGCGGATGATCCTGTCGTCGCCATACGTATTCCATACTTATGTGTATGCTATCGAGAACTACCAGTGCTATGCGCAGGCTCTGCATAATGTGTGCGTGAGTATCACTCTCAACGACAGACAGATTTTCGACTTCGTGGGATACTTCACGTCATTCTCCGAAATCATCTATCCTCTCTTCGCGTGGAATATACTGCTCTACCGGAAGAATGCTTACCACGACTTCACCATGACGGATTTCAACAAGACGATCGACCTGGGGGGATTCAGCGTGGGAAACTATCAGTATTCGCTGGATAATATCCAGAAGAAGGTGAACAAGAAGATAAGGTGGATAGAGAGTCAGTATGGCAAGTGGACCGACGACTACAAACAGCTGCTCGAGGAACTGCCCTTGCTGGGGGTGACTCCGCAGAACACATATTTATATATACAGGGACATCATCTCTTCGAGAATATCGTGACGGTGATAATGAAGAAGGTGTGCGAAAAACTGATGAGGCAGCGGGAGAACGAGATCTACCGTAATGCCAAGCATCAGACGCAGAAATATAACGAACTGTCGAGCTACCGTCACTCTACGGAGGATGTTCTGGTGATGCTGAAGAAGCAGACGGGGTATATCCTCTCGGAGCAGTTCCGGCGGCTGTGTGGCGATATCCAGGATTATCTCGACGGTAAGACTGTCGCAGCCCGGGAGAAGGAAGGAGGGGAGGACTGATGCCGCTGTTACCGAAATTTATTATCACTACTTCGGGATACTTCCGGATGGGGATGGTGAACCAGCACCGCGACTTGCTCGAGGGCGACGAACGGTGTATCGGCGGAGGGTATTACCGTTTCGACCATGTGTCCGCACGACTGATGCTCGACCGCTCCAGCTGGGATTTCGGTATCCCGAAGTGGCATTATCTCGACAGGATAAAGGTTCCGTCGTATCTGCGGGGGATGAGGATCATTTATCAGTATGATGACAATACTCCGGATTTCGTCGTGAATGACGAATTGGAAGTGGAGTATTATTAATCTCTGCTTATTTTTGCTCCTCTCCCTCTCCGAAAGGCTATCGCCTTTCTCCACTCCTCCCTGAAGGAAGGGAGAGACCTCCTTTTCACCGCTTGCTCTTTTTCAAGTCTACGAATTACACTAATTTCACGAATTTTCTCCTCTCCCTCGCTGGCCAATCTTGGTACAGCCGTTGCTAGTAGTCTCGGCGAGCCCGAGAGGGCGCAGCCTTTCCCCCTCGCTGGCGAGGGGGCGGAGGAAGGCAAAGCCTTCCGGTGGGGGCGTGGAACCAAGTACAAAGTTCAAAAAATGAGCAAGCGGTGAACAGAAGGTCTCCCCCTCGCTGGCGAGGGGGCGGAGGAAGGCAGAGCCTTCCGGTGGGGGCGTGGATCCAAGTACACTGCTCAAACAGCTTTTCCGGAGGGGGAGAGTCTCTGTGAGGGGGAGAACCTCTCAGTTCCCTCCTAATACCTCAGTACCTCTATTGCCTCTTCGGCCGAATCAGTAAGCGTCAGCAGAAGATTCTTATACTTCTTGTCAGCCACGAGTTTCTCCAGAAAAGGATACACCGGAATCTCCTCCGTCCAGAACTCCCGTCCGAGGAACACCATCGGTGACGACACCCCGAACGTGAGGTAATGATTCTGCACCGCCTCCTGGAATATCTCCTGCATCGTCCCGGCACTGCCCGGAGTAAACACGATACCACCGAACGCTATCGTCAGTATGGTATCCTCCCTGATGCTGTTGTCGAAATACTTCGCGATATCCGTGGCGAAGGGCGTCGTCGGTTCATGACCGTAGAGCCATGTCGGAATACCGAGACTGTGGTAGCTGCCCTGCGGAAACTCCTCCCTCACGGCGAAAGCCGTCTTCAGCCAGCTGTCGTCACCGAACACCGGGGTGGGGGAGACGATCTCCAGAGCCCTGTCTACATCCCCGATGCTCCGCCCTGCCATCCAGGCTCCCAGATGAGTAGCCTCCATAGCTCCGGGGCCTCCTCCCGTCACCATCAGAGCTCCCCGCTCCGTCAATGTCTTCGACAGCAGCACTATCTCGCGATACATCTTATCCGTACGGGACATCCCGTGACCTCCCATCACTCCCACGATCTTCTCCGGCTTGTAATGACTGAGATATTCGTTCAGAGCCCTGTCCATCCCGTAGTCGTGGAGAGCCCGGGCGAGCATCTCAGCCTCGCTGCCGGAAAACTTCCCCGTCGCCAGGTAGTGGTTGTATACCCTGCTGTCATATCCGTCGCCATACAGAGCCTCGGGGGTGTACAGCGACTGCGGTGTGGTGTCGTAAGGCACTTTTATGAGATATTCCGCGATATTCTCTAAAGCGTGAAAATCGGATACTGAAATCATAGTGGTTTTATTTTAGTTGCATATTTATTATCTCCTCGATATTCCCGACCATATAGAAAGGAACATTGATCAGCAGGAAGGGCTTTCTGCCGATGGCTGTCTGTACCTCATCCACGGAACAGGGGCCCGACCACACTCTGATTCCGATATCCACCGGGGCCATGTCGATGAATGAATGAAGCGACCGGAGATGGGAGTTGCGGCCGCTCTTCACCTCTATCGGGAACAGCTGCGACTGATACGTGAGTACGAAGTCCACCTTTGCATTACTGCTCCCTTTGACCCAGAACTGGCGGGTGCTGCTCACCTTGTTGTTATTCGACTCTTCCGACGGGGAATGAGGCCTTCACGTCGACGACATTTTCCAACAGTGATCCTGCTGATATCACGTGGATGTCGGGGCGCTGTTCCTTGAAATAGCGGAGCAGGGAGATCGTCTTCGGAGAGTTTTGTATCTCGTCGATGAAGAGTAGTGTCGTCCCCTCTTTTTTTCTCAGTCCCGACTTGGCGAAACAGAGGTCGATGAGGATGTCGAGACTCGCGCCGCTCTCCATGACCTTTCTGTCGCTGTCGTTATCGAGATTGAAATACAGATAGTTGTCGAACTCTTTCCCGAATTCGTTCACCACCGTCGTCTTCCCCACCTGACGAGCTCCTCGCAAGACAAGTGGCTTCCGGTTGCTTTTGTCTTTCCATTGCCGCAACTGTTGCAG
>Ga0065709_1005995_pt1 | contig 26381 bp, 20 predicted proteins | sample Hoacrofraction14_2_FD_59096 | JGI IMG/M metagenome (GOLD analysis project Ga0065709, IMG submission 59096) | Hoatzin crop microbial communities from Cojedes, Venezuela, sample from fiber fraction 14 v1 | ecosystem: Host-associated > Birds > Digestive system > Esophagus > Crop | place: Venezuela...
GGTAGTTGTCGAAACTCCTATCGTGGAAGAGCCGGTTGAAATAACTATCCCTAAGGCTGAAGAACCGGTAGTTGTCGAAACTCCTGTCGTGGAAGAGCCGGTTGAAATAACGATCCCCAAGGCTGAAGAGCCGGTAGTTGTCGAAACTCCTGTCGTGGAAGAGCCGGTTGAAATAACTATCCCTAAGGCTGAAGAACCGGTAGTTATAGAGACTCCCGTCGTGGAAGAGCCGGTTGAAATAACTATCCCTAAGGCTGAAGAGCCGGTAGTTGTCGAAACTCCTGTCGTAGAAGAGCCGGTTGAAATAACTATCCCTAAGGCTGAAGAACCGGTAGTTATAGAGACTCCCGTCGTGGAAGAGCCCGTCGAAATAACTATCCCCAAGGCAGAAGAGCCGGTAGTTATAGAGACTCCTAAAGTTGAAGAACCGATAGTTGTAGAAACTCCGATAGTAACAGAGCCCGTCAAGGAAGAAATTCCGGAGATCGACGATCCTATCGAAGTGACTGTCAGAGGTTCGAAGTCCCGATTTGCAGAGACGACGGTTCGCGGCCGTTCCGTCAAGCACCACAAGGAAGAACCGGAAGAGAATATCGATGAGATTCCCCCGGTTGTGGAGCCGGCTCCGAAGAAGAGGAAGACAAAGACGAAGGATGAACCGGTAGTGACGGAGCAGCCCGTTGAAGAGAAGGCTGGGCCTCGCAAGAAGAAAGCCAAGCCAAAAACCGTCGAGACGCCTGTGGAGGAAGCTGTTCCCGCCGCCCCGACAGAGCCCGAGGAGAAGATGATGAGTCTCAAGGAGATATTCCAGCTCGCCCACGACCTCACCAAGCTCGACCGCGAGGAAAACAAACTCTTCGAGCTCGCCAAGGATGGTGTCGACATGCTCGCGGAACTGAGATATATAGACGGAATAAAAGACCGTGAGGTAGTTCAGACACTCTCTCCGCAAGGTATGACCGAAGCGCTGATCCTGTCGTCGACACTCGCCAAGGAACTGCCTGCCGACTTCAATTACGACATCGATCTTGACAACCCCACCGACCGTTACTGTCTGCTGCTTGCCGACAGCGTGAAGGATACCGTTCCCCGCAAGACGTTCGAGTTTATCAACGACCGTATCGCCTTCTATGAGAAGACATGCAAGGAGTGCGCGGAAATGACGGTATTCGACATTGCAAAGCCCAACAATCCTCTGGCTCAGATATATAATGTACTGTATCGCGAGCCTCTGGCCAAGGATCCCGAGGATATCAGTTCCGACAATTTCATGCAGAGCGAACTGCTGGCGTTCAAGGATAAGTTCGAGAAACTTAACAAGAAAATGAGTCACGGAGGCAACCGTATCCTCGGAAAGATTTCCAGCGAGCAGGTAACTCTCCGCGAGAAGGCTATCGAGACATTCAACAGTTTGGTAGTCAATGAGAAGATGAAGAACAAGCTCAATGAGGATTCCGCATGGCTCATCTCCGACAATATCATCAAGATGGCGAAAACCGGCATCATCGGCAAGGAGCTCGCACGAGTGCTGCCCGACAAATGCAAGCAGAATATCCGCGAGTTGTCTTCCATGATTGCCAATACCGATCTAAGCGAGGTCGAGGTGGCTAATATCCTCGAAGAGGTACAGCAGGAATTCATCTACGCCTATTCGAAATAAACGGCGGATAAATAAAAATACCAAGCGGGGAGCAAAGGCAATACCTTTGACTCCCCGCTTGGTTATATTATCGCGTAGTGATATGGAAACAGCCCTGTTTCACTTCATATTTGATATAGCATCTGCCGCTTTTCCTCATATCGTCAAGCACTTCACTGAGCACCCATTTCAGAGTATCGTTGCGAACCATCTTTTTAGGCTCTCCCGCCGGATCGTAAACCACGGCATAACGGTTGTACGGGATATCGAAGGTAGTGCCGTACTGATGGCAACTGTTCTCCGTGGCATTAGAGTTTCTCCGGCGCAGTTTTGCCACATCATCCTTCGTACGCAGCACGCTGCTGACAAGAATCCTGTGCAAGGGCACGCCCTTGGCAGAGAGAGAATCGAAGAACGCCTGTCCGATATCCTGAAGCAATACCGAAGCTCTCGGCACGAGATAAGGGATACTGTTGTTGAGCGGCGTGACGTCGAAATACGGATTGCTGCCGATATACACCAGTTCCTTCTTCCGCGACTCGGCATCCTCACGGTTTTGCACAGGCAGCACGCCCCACTTCTGAGCTGATGCCATCTGCACATCATTAGAGTCGGGGAAGGCCTGACGGTAAGACGGCACACTGTTGATGCGATGCCTGCCCCACGTGGAATCAGCAGCCACGGCCTTGAAACTCCGGACAGCAGCACTATCCGCAGCAGCGGCAACAATGGGAACACTATCGGCAGAAGTACTGTCAGCAGCTGAAACAGAGCCGTCGGCAGCCTTCTCCCCGGCCACTCCGGGGAACATACATCTCACGAGTGCAAGCACAAAAACGATAAGAGTAAAACCGTGCAAATATGTTTTTTTATCTAACTTCATCGAAAAAATAATCTAAATTTAGGCACAAAGGTAGCAATTTCTGCCGAAATATGAAAATGATTTTGTAATTTTGCACCAAATTTAATATAAAAAGGAAAATTTGATAGAGAAACATATCATACTTGAAGACATAGACCCCGTAATGTTCTACGGAGTCAACAACGTGCATTTGCAGATGCTCAAGTCGCTCTTCCCGAAGTTGAGGATAGTAGCCCGCGACAATGTGTTCCGTGTAATCGGCGACGAAGAAGAGATGGCCCGTTTCGAGGAAAACGTCGAGACAATGCGCAAACACGTGGTGAGATTCAACAATATCAGCGACGAGGATATCCTCGACATCGTCAACGGCAAGAAGACGCGCGAGGAGGCCGTAAAAGGAGTGGTATGCTACAGTCTTTCGGGACGCGCGATAAAGAGCCGCAGCGAGAACCAGCAGAAACTCATCGACGAGTTCGAGCAGAAAGACATGATCTTCGCCACAGGCCCTGCCGGTACGGGAAAGACATATCTCAGCATCGCACTCGCGGTAAAGGCGCTCAAGGAGAAGACGGCGAAGAAAATCATCCTCAGCAGGCCGGCGGTGGAAGCAGGCGAGAAACTCGGTTTTCTGCCCGGCGATATGAAAGACAAGATCGACCCGTATCTGCAACCGCTATACGACGCTCTCGAAGACATGATACCGGCCACAAAACTGCAGGACATGATGGAGAAGCACATCATACAGATCGCGCCTCTCGCCTTCATGAGAGGAAGGACGCTGAGCGACGCTGTGGTGATCCTCGACGAGGCGCAGAACACTACGCCGGCGCAGATCCGTATGTTTCTCACCCGAATGGGATGGAACACCAAGATGATCATCACAGGTGACATGACGCAGGTGGATCTCCCCCACGAACAGAAGAGCGGTCTTCGCGAAGCCCTCCGCATCCTCGGTGGTATCGAAGGTATCGGAGTGGTGGAATTCAACAAGAAAGATATCGTAAGGCACAAACTCGTCACCCGCATCGTAAACGCATACGAGGCCTACGACAAGAAAACGGCGGAAGAAAGACAACTTAAAAAAGATAATGATGAAAGCATTAACAAAGACTGATTTCCAGTTTCCAGGACAGAAAAGCGTGTACCACGGCAAGGTGCGCGACGTGTATAATATCAACGACGACCTCATCGTGATGGTTGCCACCGACCGTATCTCGGCCTTCGATGTGATCCTCCCCAAAGGAATACCCTACAAAGGACAGGTGCTCAACCAGATAGCTGCGAAGTTTCTCGACCATACCACCGACATCTGCCCCAACTGGAAGCTCGCAACTCCAGATCCCATGGTTACGGTAGGACTCAAGTGCGAGGGCTTCAGAGTGGAGATGATCATCCGTTCGATACTCACCGGAAGCGCATGGAGAGCATATAAGGAGGGAGCACGCGAACTCTGCGGAGTGACACTGCCCGAGGGAATGAAGGAGAACCAGCGCTTCCCCGAGCCTATCATCACCCCGACAACAAAAGCCGACGAGGGGCATGATATGAACATCTCGCGCGAGGAGATTATCAGTCAGGGTATCGTCAGCGCGGAGGATTACGCGGTGATGGAAGACTACACGCGCAAGATCTTCGCCCGCGGACAGGAGATAGCCGCAAAGCAGGGCCTCATCCTCGTCGACACGAAATACGAGTTCGGAAAGAGAGACGGAAAGGTATATCTCATCGACGAGATCCACACTCCCGACTCCAGCCGCTATTTCTATGCCGACGGATACGAGGAGAAATTCGAGAAAGGACTGCCACAGAAGCAGCTGTCGAAGGAATTCGTCAGACAATGGCTCATCGAGCACGACTTTATGAACGAGCCCGGACAGGTGATGCCGGAAATCACTGACGAATATGCCGAGTCGGTAAGCGACAGATATATCGAGCTCTACGAGCATATCACGGGCGAGAAATTCGTGAAGGCGCAGGAGAGCGAGGATATCGCCGCAAGAATAGAGAAAAACGTGAACGAATACCTCGCATCAAGAGGTTAAGACATAAAGATAATGTATAAGCAGGAGACGATAAAGCCTTACGACGACAAGGGCGAAAAAGGGCAGCAGGTGGAACAGATGTTCGACAAGATCGCACATTCCTACGACCTGCTCAACCATCGTCTCTCATGGAATATAGACAAGATCTGGAGGAAGAAGGCGATAAAGCAGCTGGAGCCCTACCATCCGGCGAGTATCCTCGACGTGGCCACAGGCACCGGTGATTTCGCCATCCTCGCAGCGGAACGGCTCAGGCCAGAAAGACTCGTGGGCTCCGACATCAGCGAGGGAATGATGCAGATCGGAAAAGAAAAGGTGAAGGCAAAGGGGCTCGACTCGGTGGTGTCGTTCTGCAAGGAAGACTGCATGCAGTTGTCGTTCGGTAGCGACACTTTCGACGCTGTCACGGCGGCCTTCGGAATACGCAACTTCCCCGACCTCGACAGGGGACTCAGCGAGATGTGCCGCGTGCTGAAGAAAGGAGGCCATCTGAGCGTGGTAGAACTCACCACTCCGAAACATTTCCCGATGAAACAGCTCTTCGCGATTTATTCGCATACGGTGCTGCCCCTCGTCGGGAGAATCATTTCTAAAGACAGCAGCGCATACAGTTATCTCACATCGACAATCGAGGCGTTCCCCCAGGGGGAGACGATGGTGGAGGTGCTGAAGAAAGCGGGATTCGCCGAAGCTGGTTTCAAACGGCTCACCTTCGGTATCTGTACGATGTATTTCGCAACCAAGTAGAATGTAATAATATAAAGAGGTATAACAAGTATTAAACAAAGAGTGTATGGAAAAGTATGGATTGATAGGTTACCCGCTGGGGCATTCTTTCTCGATAAACTACTTCAACGAGAAGTTTGCCAACGAAGGCATCGACGCGGTATATGAAAACTACGAGATACCAAGCATCGACGTGCTGCCGGAAATCCTCGACAAGAATCCTGAACTGAAGGGATTCAACGTTACCATCCCCTACAAAGAGAGAGTGATATCCTACGTCGACACGCTCAGTCCCGAAGCGGCTGCCATAGGTGCGGTGAACGTGGTCAAGGTGGTCAGGAAGAACAACGAGCTGACGCTGAAAGGCTACAATTCCGACGTGATAGGATTCACCCAGAGTATCGAACCGATGCTCGAGGCATGGCACAAGAAAGCACTGATACTCGGCACCGGAGGAGCATCGAAAGCTATCAACTACGGACTGAAATCGCTCGGACTGGAGACGGTGTTCGTAAGCCGGCAGGAACGTGAGGGCACTACGCAGTACGACAAGATCACTCCTGATATCATCGAGGAATACAACGTGATAGTCAATTGCACCCCCTGTGGGATGTATCCTCATGTCGATGAATGTCCGATGCTGCCCTACGAGGCAATGAACGAGAAGACCTTGCTCTACGATCTCATATACAACCCCGACGAGACTCTCTTCATGAAGAAAGGAGCAGAAAAAGGGGCCACAGTGAAAAACGGGCTCGAGATGCTGCTGCTGCAGGCTTTCGCGAGCTGGGAATACTGGACACAGGATTAAAAACAAAACAAAGATATGGATACCAACCGTTATATGATGCGCGGCGTGAGTGCCGCAAAGGAGGATGTGCACAACGCGATAAAAAACATCGACAAGGGTGTTTTTCCGCAGGCCTTCTGTAAGATTATCCCCGATATCCTCGGAGGCGACCCGGAATACTGTAATATAATGCATGCCGACGGAGCGGGAACGAAATCGTCGCTCGCGTATATGTACTGGAAAGAGACGGGCGACCTCAACGTGTGGAAGGGTATCGCACAGGATGCTCTGGTGATGAATACCGACGACCTGCTTTGTGTGGGCGCCGTCGACAACATCCTCGTATCGAGCACCATCGGGCGCAACAAGATGCTTATCCCGGGAGAGGTGATATCGGAGATCATCAACGGTACAGACATGCTGCTCAAAGAGATGAGGGACATGGGAATCGGTATCTATGCCACCGGCGGCGAGACTGCCGATGTGGGCGACCTGGTGAGGACGATTATCGTGGACAGCACCGTGACCTGCCGCATGAAACGGTCTGATGTCATCGATAACAAAAACATAAGTCCGGGCGATGTCATCGTAGGACTGGCTTCCTTCGGAAAGGCTACTTACGAAGACAGATACAACGGCGGTATGGGAAGCAACGGACTGACCAGCGCACGACATGATGTCTTCGGAAAGTATCTCGCGGAGAAATATCCCGAGAGTTATGATCATCAGGTGCCCGACGAACTGGTATATAGTGGTAGCAGAAAACTTACCGACGAAATAGAAGTGGAAATAAAAAATCTCAGCGACGAATCGGTAGAAAAAGAAAAAATCACTGTAGGACAGCTCGTTCTCTCCCCCACCCGCACCTACGCTCCGGTAATCAGGAAAGTAATCGACGAACTGAAAGGACGAATCCACGGAATGGTACACTGCACCGGAGGAGCTCAGACGAAAGTGCTTCACTTCGTGGGAGACAACTGCCGCGTGATAAAAGATAATCTCTTCCCTCTCCCGCCCCTGTTCCGAATCATACAGGAAGAAAGCGGCAGCGACTGGAAAGAGATGTACAAGGTGTTCAACATGGGCCATCGCATGGAGATTTATGTATCGCCCGAAGATGCAGACAAAGTGATAGACATCAGCCGCAGCTTCAATATCGAGGCACAGATTATCGGACGGATAGAAGAAGGGGCGAGAAGTCTGATGATAAAATCCGAGTTCGGAGAATTTGATTATTAAGAATATGGCAAACAATAACATACTGGAAAAATTAGACGGCCTGGAGGCAAGATACCAGGAGGTATCGACACTCATCACCGACCCCGACGTGATCGGCGACCAGCAGCGCTATGTGAAGCTCACGCGCGAGTATAAGGATCTTTCCGACATCATGGATGCCAGGAAGAGATATGTTGCCTGCCTCAACTCCATCACCGAGGCCAAGGATATATTGGCCAACGAGTCGGACCCCGACATGAAGGAGATGGCGAGAGCGGAGCTGTCGGAAAACGAGGAACTCCAACCGAAACTTGAAGAAGAAATAAAAATGTTGCTCGTGCCGAAAGATCCGGAGGATGCGAAGAATGTGCAGATGGAGATCAGAGCCGGTACGGGAGGCGACGAAGCATGTCTTTTCGCCGGCGACCTCTTCAATATGTACAAGAAATTCTGCGACTCGAAGGGATGGACCGTGAGTATCACATCCGTCAGCGAGGGAGCCGTGGGAGGATTCAAGGAGATTGACTTCGCAGTGAGCGGTGATAATGTATACGGCACCCTGAAATATGAGTCGGGAGTGCATCGCGTACAACGCGTTCCGGCAACGGAGACGCAAGGAAGGATGCATACCTCGGCCGCGACCGTCGCTGTATTGCCTGAGGCCGACAAATTCGAGGTGAACATCAACGAGGGCGACATCAAGTGGGATACGTTCAGAAGCTCGGGCGCCGGAGGACAAAATGTAAACAAGGTGGAATCGGGAGTGAGACTGAGATATCCGTGGAAGAATCCCAATACCGGCGAGGTGGAAGAAATCCTTATCGAATGTACCGAGACGCGCGACCAGCCCAAGAACAAGGAAAGAGCTCTGTCGAGACTCTATACCTACATCTACAACCACGAGCATCAGAAGTATGTCGACGATATTGCAAGCAGAAGAAAGACGCTCGTATCGACAGGAGACAGAAGTGCGAAAATCCGTACCTACAACTATCCGCAGGCCAGAGTAACCGACCACCGCATAGGATTCACCACACACGACCTGCCCGGATTTATGCAGGGTGATATCCAGCCGATGATTGATGCCCTCACCGTGGCCGAAAATGCGGAAAAACTTAAGGAAAGCGAACTCTAAAAGACAGAATACGATGAACAGACAGCAACTTATCGACCAGATCTTCACGAAGAAAAGTTTTCTTTGCGTGGGGCTTGATACGGATATAAAGAAAATACCGCAACATCTTCTTCAAGAAGAAGATCCGATATTCGAATTCAACAAAAAAATTATCGACGCTACGGCGCCATTCTGCGTATCGTATAAACCAAATTTAGCCTTCTACGAAGCGGCAGGTATCAAAGGTATGATATCCTTCGAAAAGACGATAAAATACCTGAATGAAAATTATCCCCATCATTTTATCATCGCCGACGCCAAGAGAGGCGACATCGGCAATACTTCTGCCATGTACGCCAGGACTTTCTTTGAGGAATACGACATCGACGCACTGACCGTAGCTCCCTATATGGGTGAAGACAGCGTCAGTCCCTTCCTTACCTACGAAGGAAAATGGGTGATCCTTCTCGCACTGACAAGCAACAAGGGGTCTCACGACTTCCAACTTACCGAAGACAAAAACGGAGAACGGCTCTTTGAAAAAGTACTCAGAGTATCACAGCAGTGGGGCAACAAAGAAAACATGATGTATGTGGTGGGTGCGACACAAGGCGGGATGTTCAAGGATATCAGGAAGGCAGCACCCGAGCACTTCCTTCTCGTACCTGGTGTGGGAGCACAGGGAGGCAGTCTTCACGAGGTATGCAAATACGGTATGACGAAAGACTGCGGACTGATAGTAAACTCCTCAAGAGGAATAATATACGCTGGTTCGGATGAAGATTTTGCCGAAGTGGCCGCAAAGAAGGCTGAAGAGCTCCGGAAAGAGATGGCAGCCGAACTTGACAACATACGGTAATACAACAAGATGAACGACAGCAAAATCATCGCCGATCCGGTTTTCGGATTCATAAAAATCCCCCGCGGACTGCTCTACGACATCGTAAGGCATCCGCTGATGCAGCGACTGACAAGAATCAAGCAGTTGGGCATGGCTTCTGTCGTTTATCCCGGTGCACAGCACACCCGTTTCCAGCATTCCATCGGAGCCTTTCATCTGATGAGCGAGGCCGTACTCTCTCTCCAGCAGAAAGGCATCTTCATCTTCGACAGCGAGGCCGAGGCCGTGAGAGCCGCAATCCTCATGCACGACATCGGGCACGGACCGTTCTCACATGTGTTAGAAAACACTCTGATCAGCGGAATCAGCCATGAGGAGATATCGATAATGATGATGGAACAGATAAACAAAGATCTGTCGGGACAACTGAACCTCGCGATACAGATCTTCAAGGACGGCTATCCGAAGCGCTTTCTCCACCAGCTCATCAGCAGCCAGCTGGATATGGACCGTCTCGACTACCTCCGCCGTGACTGTTTCTTCACCGGAGTCACCGAGGGAAATATCGGCAGCGCGAGAATAATAAAGATGCTCGACGTGAAAGACGACCAACTGGTAGTCAATTCAAAAGGCATATACTCGATAGAAAACTATCTCACCTCGAGAAGACTGATGTACTGGTCGGTATATCTCCACAAGACGACAGTAGCCTGTGAGAAGACGCTGATAAACGCCTTGAAGAGAGCCAAATATCTTGCATCGCAGGGGAAAGAGATCTTCGCATCACCGGCACTTAGATTCTTCCTTTACAACGATGTCGATGCGGAACATTTCTATGCCGACAGCGAGGCGCTCCGCAACTATGAACTGCTCGACGACAACGACATCTGGAGCGCCGTGAAGGTATGGATGAACCATGAGGACAAGATACTTTCCCTGCTGTCGGCCGATCTAGTCAACCGCAACATCTTCAAGGTGGAAGTATACGACGAACCGGTGCCGCAGGAGCGAATCGGAGAAGTTGTCAGCATCCTTTCGGAGAAGCATCATACCAGCAAGGAAGAGGCGGAAACATACCTCATCAGCATCAACGACGTGAGCAAAGACATGTACAATCCCGACGAGGACAAAATAACAATTTTGTACAAGGACGGAGAGACAAAAGACATCGTAGAAGCGTCAGACTTGCTTAATGTAGCCTTACTTTCCAAAAAAATCCATAAATATTACCTCTGTTTTCACAGAATATAATTTTTTTTTATTACCTTTGCCGAGATATTAACAACAGCAAAGGTTATTTTATGGAATTTACAGCAAAACAAATAGCACAGTTCGTTCAGGGCCGCGTAGAAGGCGACGAGAACGCTACGGTGAATACATTTACAAAAATCGAAGGGGGAAAGCCGGGGGCTCTCTCCTTCTTATCCAACCCTAAATACACCCACTATCTTTACGACACCAAGTCGAGCATCGTACTCGTAAACGAAGATCTGCAACTGGAAAAGCCAGTCTCCGCGACGCTTATCCGCGTAGCCAACGCCTACGAAAGTGTGGCAAAGCTGCTTCAGTTGTATGAGTCTATGAAACCGAAGAAGAAAGGCATCGACTCTCTGGCATTCATCTCCCCCACCGCCAAGGTGGCCGACGATGTATATGTCGGTGCTTTCGCTTATATCGGTGATGGCGTGGAGATTGGTGCCGGCACGCAGATCTATCCCCATACGGTAATCTGCGACGGAGCGAAGGTGGGAAACAACTGTCTCCTCTACCCCAATGTGACGGTTTATCACGAGTGCCGTCTTGGCAATAATGTCACCATCCACAGCGGTTCCGTCATCGGAGCCGACGGTTTCGGTTTCGCCCCCGGAGCCGACGGATATTCGAAGATCCCGCAGATCGGCATCGTCATCATCGAAGATGACGTGGAGATAGGAGCCAACACTTGTGTCGACCGTTCCACCCTCGGTGCCACGATAGTGAGAAAAGGCGTGAAACTCGACAATCTGGTGCAGATAGCCCACAACACCGACATCGGCGAAAATACCGTGATGTCGGCTCAGGTGGGAGTAGCAGGCAGCACGAAAGTGGGCCAGTGGTGTATGTTCGGCGGCCAGGTGGGTATCGCAGGACATATCACCGTAGGCGACAGAGTACAGGTGGGAGCCCAGGGCGGCGTTCCCTCGAAGGTGAAGGACGGCGAGGTGCTCATCGGTACACCAACGATGGAGCCGCGCAGTTTCTTCCGCAGCATCGCGGTATTCAAGCGTCTGCCCGAGATGGCAAAAGAACTCGACGCGCTGCGCAAGGAACTCGACGAACTGAAGAACAAAAAGTAAAAACTAAAGAAATAAAGATATGCCAAAACAAATGACACTGAAAGGCAGCTTTTCACTCTACGGAAAAGGACTGCACACAGGATTGAATCTGACGGTAACATTCAACCCCGCTCCGGAGAACACCGGTTATAAGATACAGCGCATCGACCTCGAGGGAGAACCTATCATTGATGCCATAGCAGAAAACGTGGTAGATACCCAGCGTGGCACAGTACTGGCCAAGGGCGACGCCAAGGTGTCGACAGTGGAACACGGTATGGCAGCCCTCTACGCCATGGGTATCGACAACTGTCTGATACAGGTCAACGGCCCGGAATTCCCTATCCTCGACGGAAGTGCTTCGATGTATGTGCAGAAGATTCAGGAAGTGGGAATGGAAGAGCAGAATGCCAACAAGAACTATTATATCATCCACAAGAAGATCGAGGTAAAGGACGAGGAAAGCGGATCGTGCATCACTATCCTTCCCGACGATGAATTCTCTATCACGGCAATGTGCTCCTTCGAATCGAAATTCATCAACAGCCAGTTTGCCACTATCGACAATATCAACGACTTCCCGACGGAGATCGCCCCGGCAAGAACTTTCGTATTCGTAAGAGACGTGGTGCCTCTGCTCAACGCCAACCTCATCAAGGGAGGCGACCTCGACAATGCTATCGTGATCTACGAGAGACAGCTCACCCAGGAGCAACTCGATAAACTGGCCGACATGCTCGGAGTGCCCCACATGGATGCCAACAACGTGGGATACATCCAGCACAAACCCATTGTATGGGAGAACGAATGCACACGTCACAAGCTGTTGGACATCATCGGCGACATGGCTCTTATCGGCCGTCCTATCAAGGGAAGAATCGTTGCCACCCGTCCTGGACACACCATCAACAATAAGTTTGCCCGCGAGATGCGCAGGGAGATAAGAAAGCATGAGATCCAGGCACCGTTCTACGATCCCAACGAAGAGCCGGTGATAGACGTGAACCAGATACGCAAGCTGCTGCCCCACCGCTACCCCATGCAGTTGGTTGACAAGGTGATAGCAATGGGTCCGACCACCATCGTAGGTATCAAAAATATCACCAGCAACGAACCCTTCTTCCAGGGGCATTTCCCCCAGGAGCCGGTGATGCCCGGAGTACTCCAGGTGGAAGCGATGGCACAGTGCGGCGGTCTGCTCGTACTCAGCACCGTCGACGAGCCCGAGCGCTGGTCTACATACTTCACCCGTATCAACGAAGTGAAATTCCGCCAGAAGGTGGTTCCTGGAGATACTCTCATCTTCAAAGTGGAACTGCTGGCACCGGTACGTCACGGCATCTCATCTATGAAGGGTTATGTCTTCGTGGGCGACAAACTCGTCACCGAGGCTACATTCACAGCACAAATTGTAAAAAACAAATAATACATATGAATCAGATAAGTCCAATGGCCTTCGTACATCCCGAGGCGAAACTGGGAGACGGCAACATCATAGGCCCGTTCTGTTACATCGACAAGAACACCGTCATCGGTGACAACAACGTGATGCAAAACAGTGTTACGATCAACTATGGCGCGAGGATCGGCAACGGCAACGAATTCTTCCCCGGAGCAAGTATCAGCACCAAGCCGCAGGATCTGAAATTCCGCGGTGAGGACACGATATGCGAAGTGGGCGACAATAATTCTATCCGCGAAAATGTCACCATCAGCCGCGGTACGGCATCGAAAGGCACATCACGGTTGGGCAACAACAATCTGGTGATGGAGAATGCACATATCGCGCATGACTGTTTCTTCGGAAACAATATCATCATCGGAAACTCGACCAAATTCGCCGGAGAAGTGACATGCGACGATTATGCCGTAATCAGCGGCGGAGTGCTCTGCCATCAGTTTACCAACATCGGTTCGTATGTGATGGTGCAGGGCGGCACACGTTTCGGCAACGACATACCTCCGTATGTAATGGCAGGCCGCGACCCCGTAAGCTATTGCGGACTCAATCTGGTGGGTCTCCGCCGTCACGGTTTCAGCAATGAGAAGATAGACCTTATACATAATGTATACCGTATGATTTACGGAGAAGGTCTTCTCAAGGATAACGTGCAGGCCGTGAAGGACAAGTTCCCCGACAGCGAAGATGTAGCATACATCTGTGCCTTCATCGAGAAATCGACCCGTGGGATCATACATCCCGGACATAAATGATGAAAACACTGGTTGTGGTAATCGGTCCGACGGGCGTGGGAAAGACGGCAACAAGCATCGCCCTCGCCCGGCATTACGGAACGGCTGTCATCAATGCTGACTCCCGGCAGATGTTCCGCGAACTACCCATAGGCACTGCTGCTCCTACAGCTGATGAACAGGCCGGGGTGAAGCATTACTTCGTGGGTAACCTGTCTATCGAGGATTACTACAGCGCAGCGATGTATGAGGCTGACGCTCTGAAAATTATCAGTCAGCAGCACGAGACAAATAATATTGCCCTGCTATCCGGTGGAAGTATGATGTATATCGACGCTGTGTGCAAGGGCATCGACGATATCCCGACAATAGACGACGATACCCGTCATCGCATAAAACAGATATATGAGTCGGAAGGACTTGCTCCGTTGCTTGCCGATCTGCAAAAGCTCGATCCGGAATACTACGACATCGTAGACAAACAGAACACTCGACGGGTGATTCATGCTCTGGAGATATGCGAAATGACCGGAAAGACATACACGTCATTCAGGGTGAGCGAAAAAAAGCAAAGACCATTCAAGATAATAAAGATCGGTCTTAATCTGCCTCGCGAACAACTCTACGAGAGAATCAACGCCCGGGTGATAGCAATGGTCAAAGCCGGTCTTATCGAAGAGGCGAAATCGGTATATCCACAGAAAGGACTCAACGCCCTGAATACCGTTGGATACAAAGAGATGTTCGCATACTTCGACGGAGAGATATCACTCGAGGAAGCCATAAGACAGATACAGAGCAACAGCCGGAGATATTGCAGAAAGCAACTCACATGGTACAGACGCGACGAAGAGGTGCAATGGTTCACCCCTACAGCGACCGACGCCATAATAAATTATATCGACAACAACAGGTAAAACTATGGATAGTAATAAGCAGGAAAACATAGTGTGGAGAACGGTCAAGAGTTGTTTCAAAGGCATCGGATGGTTCTTCAAATGGTATTTTCATCTGTTCAAAGGCCCGTGGTGGAAAAAGACCCTTGCCACCATCTTCGGCTTCATCGTACTACTTTTGCTCTACTTCGGAGCGGTGGACATGAATTTCCTGTGGCTCTTCGGAAAATCCCCCGGCACAAAACAGATACGCAAGCCTCATACCGCCGAGGCTTCGGAGATTTATTCCGCCGACAGCGTGATGATAGGACGTTTCTTCAGTGAAAACCGTCAGCCTGTGAAATATGAAGACATCAATCCAGAATTCTTCAAGGTTCTCATCGACACCGAGGACGAACGATTCTACGAACATCATGGTATCGACATACTTGGTATCGGTGCGGCTGTCAAGGATGCCCTAGTGCAAAACGGAGGGCGAGGTGCTTCTACCATAACCCAGCAACTGGCCAAGAATATGTTCCGCGTTAGAACGGAATACTCCACAGGTCTGCTCGGTAATGTTCCAGGACTTAAGATTCTGATCATGAAGAGTAAAGAATGGATCATCGCTCTTAAGTTGGAATATTTCTTCGACAAGAAGACCATTCTCGAAATGTATGCCAATACCGTAGACTTCGGAAGTAATGCCTTCGGTATCAAGACAGCATGCAAGACATACTTCAACACCACACCCAAGGATATCACCGTAGAACAGGCTGCGGTACTTGTCGGAATGCTGAAAGCGACAACCACATACAATCCGATCACCAATCCCCAAAAGTCGAAGGCCAGAAGAAACGTAGTGCTCACCAATATGCTCGAACACGGTGATCTCGACAAGGCCAGATACGACACCCTCATCACCAAGGATATCGAACTCAACTACAGCGTGGAGAAAAACTACGACGGACAGGCGACATACTTCCGCGAGGCAGTGTCAGACTATCTCGAAGACTGGTGCAAGGAAAACAAATGCGACCTGTATACCAGCGGACTGAAGATATACACCACCATCGACACTAAGATGCAGAAATATGCCGAAGAGGCTGCTGTAAAACAGATGAAGGTGGTACAGAACAACTTCGACAACCATTGGAGGGGACAGGAACCATGGGTGGACGAAAACAACAAACCGATGCCCGGGTTCGTGGAGGACAAACTTCAGAAACTGCCCTACTACAAGGCTCTGATGAAGAAATACAACAACAATCCCGACTCCGTACTGAAGAAGCTCAACGAACCACATAAGGTGGTCCTCTTCGATTATGAAAAAGGAACTGTCGAAAAACAGATGAGCACGATAGACTCATTACGCTACATGCTCCGTTTCATGCACTGCGCATTCCTCGCCATGGAGCCGCAGACCGGCCATGTGAAAGCATGGGTCGGAGACGTGGACTTCAAGACATGGAAGTACGACAAGGTCAAAGCCAAGCATCAGCCGGGATCCACATTCAAACTCTTCGTATATACCGAAGCGATGAATCAGGGACTCACACCCTGTGACAAACGCCGCGATGAATATTTCAGTATGATGGTGTATGACCAGCAGAAGAAAGAAGAAGTGTTATGGGCTCCCACAAATGCCAACGGATACTTCACCGGCGACTCGATGCCGCTGCGCACAGCCTTCGCACAGAGTATCAACTCCGTGGCAGTGCGGCTAGGTCAGGAAGTGGGAGTGAAAAACATCGTCAATACAGCCCACAAGATGGGAATCAAGAGCAAGCTCGACCCCACCCCGTCACTTCCCCTCGGATCGTCGGACGTGAATCTCGTGGAACTCACTAATGCCTATTGTACCGTGGCTGACGACGGCCGCCATCACGAACCGGTGCTTGTGGTAAGGATCGTCGACCGGGACGGCAAAGAGATCTACCGGGCTGAAGACACTTCAGAACAAGCCATACCTTATAAGAGTGCATATCTGATGCAAAAAATGCTTCAGGCAGTATGCAACGGAGGAACGGGCGGCAACTTCCCGGGATACGTCGGAGGTAATGCCTGGCGTATATCCGACTGGGGCGGCAAGACCGGAACGTCAAACAATCATGCCGATGCTTGGTTTATGGGAGTGACACCGAAACTTGTCGTCGGAGCATGGGTAGGAGGCGAATACCGAAATATCCACTTTCGTACGGGCGCCCTCGGACAGGGAAGCCGTACCGCCCTGCCTATATGCGGATATTTCTTCCAGGCACTCTATCAGGACCCGAAATTCGACAGATACAAGGGTAAATGGCCTAAGCCTGTGGATCAGGATATCACGTCGTCGATGTATGAATGCTACTATTACGCTCGCCCGAGAGCTGCAGCAAACAACGACTCAATCCCCGACGAACAGATGATAGAACTTGACGAGTTCGGCAACCCCATTAATATGGGAGGTGATGAAGGCGGTGGGGAACCGGTGGAGATGGACCCGAATGCCGCAACAGTGCCCGGTGCTGATCAGGGAAAGCAACAGGGAAAGCAACAGCCGGTACAAAACCCGTCGGCGAAACCGAACACTCAACAGCAGAACACCGCCCCGGAACAAAAGAAAACCGGTACCACTTACGAACAAGTGACTCTTGACAACCTTTGATTTAGAAAATATAGACCTCGACAACACGGAGCTGCAACAGGTGCTCCAGTTGGTTCAGTTTTCCCGTCGCTCCCTTTTCCTCACCGGAAAGGCAGGGACGGGAAAATCCACCTTATTGCGATATATCTGCAGTATCACGAAAAAGAAATACGTAGTACTAGCCCCTACAGGCATCGCGGCAATCAATGCCGGAGGAGCGACCCTCCACAGTTTCTTCAAACTCCCTTTCCATCCGGTAGTACCTGAAGACGACAGATATACTCCCAGGCATATCAAAGAGACACTGAAATATTCCAGTGAAAAACGGAAACTGATCAGGCAGCTTGAACTCATTATAATAGACGAGGTCAGCATGGTAAGGGCCGACTATATGGACCTTATCGACAGAATACTGCGAGTATATTCTGGGAATACTCATGAGCCCTTCGGAGGAAAACAACTGCTACTGGTGGGCGATGTTTATCAGTTGGAGCCGGTGGTGAAAGAAGAAGACAGAAAGATACTGCAACCCTACTATCCATCATACTTCTTTTTCAATGCCTACGTATTCCGACAGATGAGACTTGTGAGCATCGAACTGAAGAAGGTTTACCGGCAGTCTTCGCCCGAATTCATATCCATCCTCGACAGGATAAGAGTAAACCATTCTAACGTCTCGGATTTGACACTGCTCAACCAACGCGTGGGAGCCACCCTTGATGATTCCGGCAACAGTCTTCCCATCACTCTTGCCTGCCGACGGGACATAGTAGACCATATCAATGAAGAAAAGCTAAGTCATCTGGCAGGAGATTCTTTTGTCTTCACCGGAGTCGTGAGAGGCGAGTTTCCAGAAAGTTCTCTCCCCTCGCCTATCGAACTGCGGCTGAAGGTCGGAGCACAGGTTATCTTCATAAAGAATGATCAGGAACACAGATGGGTGAACGGCACCCTCGGCATCGTCGAAGCCATAGACGAAAGTGGAGGTCTCATCACCGTAATCACTGAAGAGGGTGAAGAGTTTGATGTCGAAAGGTCGGTATGGTCGAACGTGAGATATACCTACAATGAAAAAGAGAAAAAGATAGAAGAGGAAGAACTCGGCACATATACCCAATACCCCCTGCGTCTGGCATGGGCTATAACTGTACATAAAAGCCAGGGACTGACATTCAACCAGGTGAAGATCGACTTCACTGGAGGAGCCTTCGCAGGAGGGCAGACATACGTGGCACTCAGCCGCTGCAAGAGTCTTGGCGGCATCAGCCTCGAGCAGCCCATCCAACGGTCGGAAATCTTCGTCAAGAATGAAATAATATCTTTCGCAAAGTCGTATAACGACTCGGGACTTATATCACAGGCTCTACAGGAGGGTAAGGCCGACAAAGAATACCACGATGCTGTCAAAGCTTTCGACAAAGGTGACATGCAGACGTTTCTCGATAATTTCTTCAAGGCTATACATAGCAGATATGATATCGAAAAGCCAAACATTCGCCGGTTTATACGCAGGAAACTGGAAGTAATAAACAAACTGCGGCATGAGAACAATCAGTTGCGTGAACAGTTAACAGCACGGAATGAATTTCTGAAAAAGCTTGCCGCGGAATATGTCCTCATGGGAAAGGATTGCGAAAGAGAAAAAATGAACGATGCCGCCATAGCAAATTATGAAAAGGCTCTGGCGCTATATCCGGAATGCAACGAGGCGGTAAGAAGGATCAAAAAACTGAAGAATAAGAAATAAAGAGCTATTACAAATGAACTGAGATGTCTGCTCTGCGGAAAGAATATCCCTCGAGGAGACTACCAGGAGTTTTAACGAAACTTTTCCTGCACATTACACAAACATCTATGTATCAGGTGCTTATTGGTGGCGAAGGATGGTATCGAAGCAATCGCGAGCCAAAAGCCAATATTAAGATAAGTCATTATACATCAAGCGCTTATAGAATTCTATGCCCTACAGATTTGCTTTCCCAAAACGCCGTTTTCACCAGTCAAAAACGCCGTTTTCACCAGTCAAAGACTATGTTTTCATCGACCAAAAACATAGTCTTGGATCTTATGTCGCCGGCGACCTCCGTTTTAAATAGTCTGAAACGACTGCCCATTCTTGGTGTAATTTCAGCCTATAGTTAATCACACATAAGGCACTGAACCACTATCACTTGTGCAATGTGTAGGATTTTTTCTTTAAAAATTATAGATACGCGGGCGCGAAGAAGCCCTTCCTTGGAAGAATCCGCCGCCCCGCATATTTAGAACGGCACATCGCTGTTACCACCCCCGAAGGGATCATTATCCATGGGGAAAGGATCGACATCATCCGGGAAGGGATTAGCCTCTGCGCCGCCATTGATCTTCGAACCGCGGATCTCACCCCCGGACGTCGGAGGCGCGATAGGTCCGTCGTCGGGATTTTCGAATCTCGTATAGTCACCCTTGAAACGAAGCAAGACATCACCCACGGCACCCTTACGATGCTTGGCGATGATGATGTCAGCCATACCTCGCAGATCATGTCCTTTCTCATCCTGATATATATGGAAGTATTCCGGACGATGCACGAAAATCACCATATCCGCATCCTGCTCTATGGCACCCGACTCACGAAGGTCGCTGAGCTGAGGCCGCTTGCCTTCGTTGCCCTCACGGCTTTCGAGTCCGCGGTTGAGCTGCGAAAGAGCTATCACTGGTATGTTCAGTTCCTTAGCCAGTCCCTTGAGAGAGCGGCTTATCGTCGACACTTCCTCTTGACGGCTATTAAACCGCATTCCATTGGCGTTCATCAGCTGCAGGTAGTCGATCATTATCATTTTCACACCTTTGTCCTTCACCAATCGTCGGGCCTTGGTGCGGAGCTCGAATACCGACAGAGCCGGAGTATCGTCGATATATAGCGGGGCGTTCTCCAGTCGTGAGATATTGGCATCGAGACGCTCCCATTCGTCAGTCTGCAATTGTCCGCTGAGTATCGTCGAACCCGAAATCTCGCAGACGCTGGAGATAAGACGGTTGACGAGCTGCACGTTATTCATCTCGAGAGAAAAGAAGGCGATGGGGATATTATACTCCACGATCATATTCTTCGCCATAGACAGAGCGAACGAGGTCTTACCCATGGCTGGTCGTCCGGCGATAATAATAAGGTCGGAGGGCTGCCATCCGGAGGTGATACTGTCGAGCTGATGGTATCCGCTGGGCAGGCCTGATAGTCCGTCGGACTTGGCTGCCGCCTTGTGGATATCGTTAATCGCCTGCTGCAGCACCGGACTGATATGAGTATAGTCCTGCTGCATGTTTGTCTGAGATAGTTCAAAGAGTCCCCCCTCCGCTTCCTGCATGAGTTCGTCGACATCAACGGTATCGTCGAAAGCCTTTGTTTCCACATTGCTGGCGAAGGAGATAAGCTGACGGGCGAGATATTTGTTTTTTATTATCTTGGCATGCTGCTCTACGTGCGATGATGAATATACCTTGGCGGAAAGTTCCACAAGGTAAGGTCTCCCCCCGACGGTATCGAGGTTGCCTTTCTTCGCCAGTTCGTCGCTCACAGTTAGGAAGTCTACGGCCTCCTGCCGCATATTGAGACTCTGTATGGCCTCATAGATGCACTGGTGTCGTTTGTCGTAGAAAACCTCCGGACGGAGCATATCGCCCACTACGGTAAAGGCATCCTTATCGACGAGCAGAGCACCGAGCACGGCTTCCTCCGTCTGAATGTCCTGAGGCGGCAGATGTCCGTATGTATTATTTATCGGCGCCGTGGCCTTCGTTTTCCCTGATTTTTTTTCTGGCATGTGATAATATTATCTTTTTAATGCGATTCGCGATTTAAATTTCTTATCCTCGGATATTACGGTGAGCACTGCCGGGCGGTTGTCGTCGGGATTCTTCTTCACGAGAACCACGAGTTGACCGTGGAAGAGTTTCATCGTAGGTTCGGTAAACTGCTCGAGCGATGTGGCATCACCATTGCAGAGGGCTTTGAAATCGCCTCCCCCTGTTACACCGACATACACTCTTGTAGAGTCGTCAGGAACTACGATACCGTTTCTGTCCACTGCTGACACGGTGACAAAGATGATATCATCGTCATCACTGTCGAAAGCCGTCTTGTCGGCCTCGAGGTGCAGGCTTCTGGTCTTACCGGCGGTCTTCACCGTCTGACGTCCCCCGACATTACCGTCAGCATCATAGCACACCACGGAAAGTTCTCCCGGCTGATATACCACGTTATCCCATATCAGACGGTAGCGGCGCATGCGCTGCGATGGATCCTTGCGAGCCACGCCCTGACTCTTACCGTTGACGAAGAGTTCTGCAGAGGGGAAGTCGGTATAACATTCCACGGGTATCGTCTTATCCTTCATCGACGAGGGCCACGTCCAATGAGGCACGAGGTGGATAGTATGGTCTACGGTGTTCCAACGTGAACGATAGAGATAGTATCTGTCTTTGGGCAGTCCCGCGAGGTCGCAGATACCGAAATAAGAACTCCTCGAGGGCCAGTATTCGTCGTAGGGTGTGGGCTCTCCGAGATAATCGTAACCTGTCCATACAAATTCTCCGATGGTCCATGAATTGTCGTCCTGTACAGCCCAGTCATCATCGGGAAGATTGCTCCACGAGCAGTATTCGTTGTCGTAACCAGAACTCTGGCCGTTATCATGCACTGCCATCGCCTTAGGTTCCACGGAGAAGAAATATTCACCCCGGGAGCTCACAGTCGATGCTGTTTCGCTGCCGAGGAGAAAGCCTTGAGGCAGAGCTGAATATGTCTGCTGGTACTTATGAACTCTGTAGTTAAGACCCGGTACGTCGAGAGTGGCCAGAAAACCACTTTTCACGCCTCCTTCAGGTTTGTCGCAACCTGCAGTGACGGGGCGGGTGGGGTCGAGTTTGTGGCAGAGGTTTACGAGCATCTCGGCTCTGTCGGCCCCCTCAGACTTCCATTGCTCCGGAATCTCGTTTCCGATACTCCACATCACGATGGAAGGATGATTGCGGTGGTTAAGGATCAGATTGGTGATATCTTTCTCTATCCACTTGTCGAAGAAGCGGTTGTAGCCGTTTCTCACCTTTCTGTCTTTCCAGGTGTCGGTACTCTCTGCCATCACCATCATACCGAGCGAGTCGCAAATATCCATCTGCATCGTCGATGGCATATTATGAGCCGTACGGATGGCATCGGCACCCATCTCTTTCATCATCTTGATCTGACGAACGAGGGCTGCTTTGTTGACCGCCGCTCCGAGAGGCCCGAGGTCGTGATGGAGACAAACTCCCTTAAACTTCCTCGTCTGTCCGTTGAGTTGAAATCCTTTCTCTGCACTTATGGCGACGGTCCTCACCCCAACTTTCTTGTGCTGTATGTCGAGCACCTCACCACTGTTATTGTCTTTGAGTGTCAATGAAAGGTTATATAAATAAGGTGTTTCGGGCGACCACAGGTGTGCATCGCCAATAGTCATTCTGAACGACCTGCGACTGCTGAAGTTGTTAGCTTCGAATTCCCCAGCCTTGCTCTCCTGATGCGCCACGACCCTGCCATTGGCATCAGCGAGATCGACAGAGAGCGACAGCCCTTTATGATGTTCCGCCTTGCAGAGGTCTACATCGAGCGAAAGTTCCGCCCGACCCTTTCCGTCGAGAGAGAGGGTCCGGAAGTCGATGCCCCATGTATCGATGGAAGGACCGGAAGTACGGATGAGCGTCACAGGCCGGAAAATTCCCGCGCCGGGATACCACCGGCTACTCTCCTCAAGATTGACGAGAGCCACGGAGATGATATTCTGTTCCCCGGCCGGATTTACAAGTCGTGAGATATCGAGCCGGAAGGCATTATATCCATAGGCCCAGCGACCGGCTTCGACACCGTTGACATACACCACAGGTTCGCTCATGGCTCCGTCGAACACCAACTCGTAATATTTGCTATCGTCGGATATGAAGGACGTGCGATAGAATCCCTTTCCTATCCACGGCAAAGCCCCCGAGCGTCCACTCTTCTCGGTGGCCTGCGTCTCCCCGTTCTGTTCTATCGCCACAGTCTGCAGGTCCCATTTCTTGTCGAAGGGTTCGCTGATGGCCCAGTCGTGGGGAATGTCAACATTGAGCCAGTGCTTGTTGTTGTGGGAGAACATCCAGTGTTTAAGGTTTTCCGTCTTCTTATGTGCTGTCGCCGGAAGTGAGGCGAAGCATAGGAGCAGAGCGGATATAACAATGTTTCTATTCATATATCGGTTGGTTAAGTTTTCTTTATTCAACATAGAGTACCAGTCCCTTGAGGTATTCGCCCTCAGGATGGTAGATGTTTATCGGATGGTCGGCCGGCTGATGTAGCTGGTGTAGTATTCTCACCTTTCGTTTCGCCATGGCAGCTGCGGTGAAGACTGCATTACGGAAGTGATCCTTTGTCACCACCTGCGAACAACTGAAGGTGAAGAGCACCCCTCCGCTCTGTATTTTTTCCAGAGCCTTCATGTTAAGACGTGTATATCCCTTGAGGGCATTGTGGATGGCACCACGATGCTTGGCGAAGGCCGGAGGATCGAGCACTATAAGATCGTAGTTTTCCTCCATGGAGTCGAGGAATTTGAAGGCATCCTCGCAGAAAGCCTGATGACGGGCATCGCCGGGGAAGTTGAGTTCCACATTCTGATTGGTGAGTTCGATAGCCTTGGCGCTGCTGTCGACGGAGTGTACAAGGCGTGCCCCGCCTCTCATGGCATAGAAGGAGAATCCACCAGTATAACAAAACATATTGAGCACCTTTTTGTCTTTCGCGTATCTTTCGAGGAGTGACCTGTTATCTCGCTGATCTACGAAGAATCCGGTCTTCTGTCCTTTCACCCAGTCGGCATGAAACTTCAGTCCGTTTTCCATCGCAATATTGTCTTTGCTTCCCCCGATGAGATATCCGTTCTCGGGATCCATAAACGAAAGAGTCGTGTCGCTTTTATAGAACACATTTGCGATGCGTCCGTCCATCACCTCGACGAGAGTCTTTGCGACAGTCTCCCTCACGAGGTGCATACCGATGCTGTGAGCCTGCATCACAGCAGTATCACCATATACGTCGATAATCAGTCCCGGGAGGTTGTCTCCTTCACCGTGGACAAGGCGGTAGGTATTGTTCACGGGATTGTCAGCGATGCCGATGCTCTGCCGCATCATGAATGCCGAGGATAGTCTCGAGGTCCAGAATTGCCCGTCAACGGGCACATCGCGGAAAGTGAGCACTCTCACGGTGATCGACCCCTGCTGATAGTGTCCTGTGGCGATGTATCGTCCGTCGCTGCTTATCACTCTCACGATGTCGCCCTCTTCCACTCCATCGTCGATATGATGCACGGCTCCGGAGAAGATCCAAGGGTGAAAACGCAGCAGACTGTCTTCTTTTCCCCGCTTGAGGTATATATTTTTATATGTTGTCATTATGCTTGTAAGTATCTGGATTGTCGGTTGCCGTTTCTTTCGCTTTATCGTCGGTTTTGAGAATGTCCGGTTCTGGAACCACGACGAGTTTGTAATCATCGGTCTCCTTGAGCCTCTTGAGTTCTTCGTAGAGTTTCAGACATGCCCAGGCGTCAGTAGCAGCATATTCCTTCTGTGATTCTTTGAGCACATCAGCGTCCCAGTTGCTCAGCCGTTGCCCCTTGCTGATTTTCTCACCGAACACGTTAGCATAGAGTTTCTGCAGACTGAGATCTTTGACACCTATCTCCTTGAAGTGGTCTTGAAGGTCGTAGAAAGCCCCCGGAGTGAAATTCATCCTTTGACTGAGGGAATGCACGTCATCGTGCAGAGAGAGACCGATCTTGGGTATACTCTCGTCTTCAAGCAACTGTTTCACGGAATCAGGCACTCCCATGATATTCAGTCGGAAGAGAAAGCAAGTATCATGGGTACTTAGTTGGAGCAGACTGACGATGGCACGCTGTTTCCGCTGAAAAACGGGTCGCGTCTCTGTGTCAATACCGAGCATTTCGGCATCACGGAGATAAGCAACGGCTTTGTCGGCCTCGCCCTCTGTCGTGATGACGAAAATCCTTCCGTCGAAAACCACTCTCGGGAGATCGTTGATTTTCGTTTTATCGTATCTGCTATAAATAGTTTTCATATATTCTTCATCATTACAAGTTGCAAAATTACAAAAAAAATCGGAATGTGTGCCGTTTTTTCTCATTTTATGTTTATCTTTGCATCAAAATTTGTAATAAGTTGACATGAAGAAGAAAAAAAAAGAGGCTCCGGCGAAGTCATTCAATGAAGCGCTGGGGATAAAAGATATGTTTATCAACGAGAGGGCGACGTTTATCTTCGGCCTCATCCTTTGCGCCGTGGCGATATTTCTTATCATCGCCTTCGTATCCTATATCAATACTGCGGATGTAGACCAGAGTCTGCTCGAAAGCCGCAGGGCCAGCGACTTACTCAACGAAAGCATGGAGTTCAAAAACTCCTGCGGGTCGCTCGGAGCATACGTATCTTACTTCCTGATGAAGAGATGTTTCGGCCATCCGGCGTTTCTCATCCCGATGTTTCTCATCCTCGCGGGACTGAGACTGATGGGAGCTTACAAAATGAATCTGTGGAAATGGTTCCTCGGAACGATGGTAGTGATGATATGGCTGTCGGTGACTCTGGCACAGTTTGTCGCTCCAATCTTCTACGACTCGGTGTTCAATCCTGGCGGTGACCACGGGGAGTTCGTATGTAACTATCTGAAAAATGTCATCGGGGAGCCCGGTCTTATCGCCATCCTCGGCATCACCATGCTCATATTCCTCACCTTCGTCACAAACGAAACTATCACCTTTGTGAGAAAAGCTCTCAACCCCGTGAAATATTTCAGCGACAGGGTGAAATTCACCGTCAGGACGAGCAAGTCGCCAGAAGAGGATACTCCTGCGGAGGAGACGGAACCTGACCCCGTGGTCTTCGACAATCCCACGGCTCAGACTGTGGAATTCACCGATATGGGGCCGGTGGTATCAGATCCTGCAGCTGAGGAGATGATGGAGGAATACACGCAACCTAAGAAACTGAAGAAGGAGAAAGTCGCGGAGTCTGTCTCAGTAGGCAATGACGATGTCGACATGGAGATCGTCACGGGGACAGAGGAGGAAACG
>Ga0065709_1000024_pt1 | contig 26366 bp, 16 predicted proteins | sample Hoacrofraction14_2_FD_59096 | JGI IMG/M metagenome (GOLD analysis project Ga0065709, IMG submission 59096) | Hoatzin crop microbial communities from Cojedes, Venezuela, sample from fiber fraction 14 v1 | ecosystem: Host-associated > Birds > Digestive system > Esophagus > Crop | place: Venezuela...
CCCATTAGAGGAGAGTGCCGGGCCCCAGGACTCGTTCCTCGCTGCGCTCGTCACTCGGCCTGGGGGTAGGTTAAGTCAACCCCTGCGGGGTTGTCACGCCTGCAATATCTTTTGCGTCACCGAGTTTTGACACACCCTCCACATTGCTATAGATTAGGATTTTACGCGTTCCCCGGTTAGCAGCGGCCGCCGGTGAACAGGGCCACCAGGCGCGGCATCACCCGCCGTGCTATCGCGAAGGCGGCTACCGATAGTCCCGCGATAATCAGTGGCATCACCACAACGTAGAGCGCTTGCACCGCAAACGTGTGCGGCATCAGCCGCAGGGGCACCCCTTCGCAAAAAAGTAGCCCGAAATGATAAAGAACGTGGAAAACGCAAACCGTGCCAGCGGCCGTAACATCATATAAAACTGCAACGGCACAGCATCACCCGTCGACTCGGCGTAGCCCACCAATGGCGAGTGCGTGTGAATAAAAATCACCAGCACCGCCAGTGGAAAGCGCAACCAATCGAGCGCTTGCGACTGTATCAACCTTGCGTCATCCATCATGCAACTCGCAAATTTACAAAAAACTCTTGACACCGAAAAAGGCTACCCCCAGGAAGAGTGTTAACTCATGCTGGGGGTAGGGGAGAGACCCGCAAGCGAGCCTCAAGTCGTGGTGTGTGTTAGTTATTGAGCAACCGCTTTAAATGCCTTGAGTGCTTCGGTGGGCGTGCCGTTGTCGAAGCAGCCCTTGCTGTACCCACCATTGTAACCAGCCGGTGCCTCGGGCTCCCAGTAGAACACGCCTGCAAGGTGACCCGTGGCTTGGCCTTGTGCGAGCAGCGCAGCGATGCATTGCCTGCACGATGCCGCCTGGTCGTAGTCCATACCAATCTCGCACACCATCACATCGACGCCGTAGGTCTTGTAGAGCGAGTTGATGTTGCTCACGCACGCATCCACCGTCTGTTGCCACGATGCGGCATCGGGGTAGAGCGACATACCTATCATGTCGTATTTTCCGCCGTTGCTCTTCATGTACTCAAAGATGCGCGTGTAGAAGCCCAGGTTGTCACCGCTGTCGAGGTGAATAATCACGGTCGCATCGGGGAACACCTTTTTCACAGCGTCGTAGCCCGCGTTGTTCAGTTCNGCATAGTTTGCGCCGTTGCTGTATTTTCCCAGCGGCCACATCATGCCCGTGCGCGTCTCGTTGCCGATTTGCACCCATTCGGGCTCGATGTCGTAGCTTGCCAGCAGCGTCAGCATCTCGTTGACGTGCGTTGCCACCGCCTCGCAGGCTTGCGCGAGGTCGTAATCTTCCCACGCCGAGGGGATTGCCTGCTGACCTGGGTCGGCCCACGTGTCGCTAAAGTGGAAATCAATCATCAGGCGCAGACCCAGCGCGTGAGCGCGGCGTGCTTTCACCAGCACATCGGGGATGTTGTTCCANCCATCGGTGGGGTTNACCCACACGCGCAGACGGATGGCGTTNACGCCACATTGCTCCTTGAGCAACTCCATGCACTCGGTGGCCACGCCATTGCTGTCGGTGAAGGTGTAGCCCTCGCGCTCGAGTTGCGTCACCCAGCTCACGTCGGCGCCCAGCGCCAGCGTGCCGCGCTCGGCCATCTCGACTTCGGTCTGCAGCGGGTTGGTTACAGGGCTGTCTTGCGTGCACGCGCACAGCGCCATCGACCCCATGCACATCAGTGCAATATTGAATAAAAAGCTTTTCATAATCAGTATCTCCTATGGGTTATTTAGCAAATGAAATCTTGTTTTGGGTGAAGTCGACGGTGACCTTGACGCTAGAGCCGATGTAGCTGTCGTCAAACGGGATGTTGCTTTCGACGTTGTAGAGCATGTAATCGGCAGTGCCGCCAAAGAAGGTCGACCAGTCGTTGTTGAGCACAATCTTGAAGCCCCACGGNGTCGAGGCGGTCACAGCGATGGTGGCCTCGTAGATGCCTGGCGTGCTNGTGGCGGTCATCTGGGTGAGCGACCAGTCGTCGTTGATACCCGTGATTTGCACGCTGNTCACAGCCGTCAGGGCGTAGGTCTTCTCCTTGGTCGATGCCTCAATCACATACAGGCCTGCAGCGGGNGCGGGGATGTTGNTCTCGACCTCGGCAGCTAGCGTGCCACTCATGGCGTCNCCACTGTCCAAGCCGTAGTAACCCGTCCACGAGTCCTTCTCGGTGTACAAGCGGTAGCCCCACAACGAGTTGACGTCGACCACGCCCGCATAGCGCTCTTTACCCTCGTCACACAGCCACAGTTGCTGCTTGAATTTCCACGTGTTGTCCTCGCCATCATCGATGCCCACGCAGTAGAGCGATTGCGGCAATTCGACCGTTGCGGTGCCACCTTGCGCCACGGTGCAAGTCCAGTTGAACGGGTCGTTCAAGTCGAGCGTCAGGGTTACCTCGCCCGTGGCGGGAACGTTGACGGTAATCGTCGAGCCCGTGCTGCCAAAGGTGATTTTGCCATTCTCCTGCCCGAAGGCTACNGGCGTGCTCACCGCGTTGGCATCGTCGGTGCCCGTCGATGAGTCATATTGCAAGCCCGTGCCCGTGATGGTGATGTTGATGCTGCCTGCGCTCGTGGCGTTGTAGGTATAGGTCCACTGGTTTTCCTTGCGGTTGTAGGTCATCTCGCCGGCNAGGTCACCGCCCAGCGTGAGCGAGGGNATATACAGGGCCGACCACTCGCAAGCGATGGTGTTGACCACNGTGTAGTAGCATCCCGACTGGCCCGGATACCAGAAGTTCCAGTGCTGGTCGTTGCTGCTGATGACAAACGGCTTGCCANCGCCATCGTCGCCGATGTTGCCCCACAGCGTGCCATCGCCCTCGAGCAGCCACCAGTTGTACCAGCCACTCACGCCNAGGAANCCGCGATAGCGACCATCGGATTCGGGTGAGCCCAGCGTGTTACCCGTGTCGGTGCGGTTTGCATCCAGCACGTATGCCACGCTCATGTCGATGTGGTAGGGCGTGACGTTGATNACGTAGGTGTTGCTNTANTGCGTAGCCACGTTGTTGGCGAGCGACGACGCCATGCGGATGTAAAGTGGCGATGCCACATAGCTNTCNAGCCCCAGTCGCGAGGCGATGGCGTTGAGGTCGGCTGCGGTATATTGNTTCGAGGTCGTCTTCTCGTCGGTTTGCTCCTCATAGATGTCTTCAAACGCCTCGGTAGCCGAGAATTGCAGCGTGTTGACTACGGTGCCAATGGGCGCCTGCACACGGCTGTCGCTCGTGGTCAAGTGCGAGTTGTCGGTCCAGTAGAGGGTGAGCGCCAGGGCGCTGGTGTTGTTGATGTCGAGCGCGGCATCGCCCGAGCCATCGAGGGTGACGGGCACGGTGCCCGTGGTGGTAATCAAGTCACCATCCTTGTCGCAGGCGGCGACGGTGAGGCACAGCGCGAGTGCCATCACAATATGACTAAGTGTTTTCATCTGCTTAATAGTTTTCATTGGTTAAGTTGGGGTTAGCCGACAGCTCGGCAGTGGGAATGGGGTACACATTATATTTATCGTCGGTAGCACGACCATCAATCACGCCACCCTTCCATTGCCACTTGTAGGTGCCGCCAGTGAATTGGTGATAACGGACTAAGTCGGTGCGGCGGCTACATTCCCAGTAGAGTTCGCGGCCACGCTCGTCGAGGATAAATTGCAAGTTCAGTAGCGACAGGTTGATTTCACCCGCGCTACCGCCAAAGGCGCGGTTGCGCACGCGGTTCACGCAGTCGAGCGCGTCTTGCGTGGTCGCACCCTGGCCACCGCGCAGCACCGCCTCGGCCATCATCAGGTACACATCGGCAAGGCGGAAGAGCGGGAAGTCGATATCGGCACCCACGGCGCCCGTGTTCGACGCTGCTTCACCCGCATCGGTGAGGTTCGAGAATTTTTCGCCGAAGTAGCCTTGGCCTTGGTCGTCGATGGCCTTGGTGAACCATTGCGTTTGCCCATCGGTGTAGAACATAAAGCGATGGTCGGTGTCCTCGTAGCCGCTGAACAAAGCAGGTAACTCACCGCGGACGCGGAACATTCCCCAACCACCGCTTAANCCATATTTTGCAGGGTCTTGCGAGCTCGAGTTACCGCACTCGCCNCACACGATATAGGTCGTGGCACCCCACGTCACTGTGTTAACGGCATCGACCACAAACGGGAAGATGATTTCGTTCGTGCGCTTGTCGTTGTCGGCGTTAAACAGCTTGTAATAATCACTTTCGAGCGAGAAACCAGCGTCCATCACCTTCTTGCAATAGGTGATGCAGTCGGTGTAGTGGTTGCCCGCGTCATAAACCTCGGCATTGAGGTAGAGTTTCGCCAGCAAGGTCCATGCTGCAGCCNTCGATGCGCGGCCATACTCGCACGCGCTGGGNGACAGCAACCCGTTCTCGCTCACGTCTTTAAGTTCGCTCTCGATGTAGCTAAACAACTCGCTGGCAGTGTAGCACTCGGGGATGTAAGANCCCACNCCCATCGACTCGTCGACAAACGGGCCCTGGCCAAACAGGTCGAGNACATAGTAATAGGCGAGCGCGCGCAGGAANCGTGCCTCGGCACGATANGCCTCCAGGGTCTCGTTGCCCGCAACGGCGTCGCTCGTGGCGTGCGACAGNAAATCGTTGCACAGNGCGATGGTGTAGTACAAGCGATAGTAAGTGTCGGCCACCCACGGGTCGCTGGCGTCCCACGTCATGTAGGTGAGGTCCTCGATTTTGTCGCCCGACAGCCATGTGCCCGCCATTTCCTCGGTGGGCGCCTCTTGCAGGTTGAAGTAGCCGCGCAAGAAGTCATAGCCGTTGTTGCTCGTGATGTCGGCATTGCCGCCACCTTGCTCTTGTCCCACGATGACGTAGGAGGCATATAGCTTAGCCAGTACCATGCGATAGCCCGTCTCGCTACTGTACACTTCGTCGGCCGTGGCTTGGCTATCGGTGTGCGGCATCTGGTCCAGGTCGCCGGTGCACGCGTTGCCTGCTACCACCAGGGCCATCAAGGCCAGTGCCGCTGTGATGTGCTGATATATCTTTTTCATTGTTTTATTNTGATTATGCTTGACAAGTTAACAGATTAGAAATCAAATCCCAGGGTGATTGAATAGATGCGGGGACGCGGATAAACCGTCATGTCGATGCCGCCCTGATTCTCGGGGTCAACGCCCGTGTACTTGGTGATGGTAAACACGTTCTGAACCATGAACGAGGCGTTCATCGACAGCCACTTGCACACTTTCCCGAAGTTGTAAGACAGCTGGATGTTGTCCATCTTCAGGAACGACGCGTTCTCCACATAGAGGTCGCTCTCGTGCTGNCGCTTCTCGAAGCGGGTCTTCAAGTAGCTGCTGTTGAGGCGGTTGAGCTGATAGTCGTTGTACGACATCGTCTCCCAAGCACCCGTGTTCATCGCCATACCATTATAAAGGTAGTTACCAATGTTGGCTCGCAGCGAGGTCGACAGCGTCAGCCGCTTCCAGCGCAGCGACGTCGAGAAGCCCAGAATCCAGTCGGGGGCAGGGGAGTGGTAGTGATAGAGGTCGCCCGAATCAATCACGCCATCGCCGTTGAGGTCGGCATACAGGCCCTCGATGGGCAGACCGGTTTCCTCNTCATAAATCTGCTTGTAGACGTAGTAGCTGTAAGGCTCGTANCCCTCGCTCAGCACTTGNACATAGTGCGACTCGATGGCACCAGCGGGCGTGTTGGGCGACTCGGCGAGTTCGTTCAAGCGCAGGTTGGTGATTTCGTTGCTTTGATAGGTGGCGTTGGCGCTCAAGTCCCATTGCCAGTCGTCGCGCTGNATGGGCGTTGCGGCAATCGAGAACTCCCAGCCCCAACTCTTGATGTTGCCCACGTTGCTCAGCATCTGCTTGTTGAAGTTGGTNCCCGCAGCCACGGGAACGGTGGCGAGCAGGTCTTGGGTCTTGCGGTTGTAGTAGTCGATGCTACCNGTCAAGCGGTCGTCGAGGAAGCCGTAGTCGAGGCCCAGGTTCCACGCCTTGGTGGTCTCCCACTTGAGGTTGCTGTTGTAGGCCGACGGGCGATAGGTGTGCACCGGCGTGCCGCCAAACATGTAGTANGCACCGCTTTGGCTCTCGGTGTAGAGGGGCAGGTAGCTATAGTTGGCGATACCATCTTGCTGNCCNGTGATACCATAGCTCACGCGGGCTTTGAGGGTGCTGAAGTCGGGCTTGAGNGACTCAAAGAACGGCTCTTGCGACACGCGCCATGCCAGTGCCACCGACGGGAACGTACCCCAGCGGTGATTTGACGCAAAGCGCGAACTTCCATCGCGACGGACGCTNACCGACAGCAAGTAACGGCTGTCGTAGCTGTAATTCACACGNCCGTAGTACGACAGCAACACGTGGCGCTGGTCGTCGGCTGCCGAGGCGGCTTGCTGCTCAGCGGGCTCCTTGTCGTTGAGTTCGACGTAGGCAGCGTTGGTGTATTTCCAGTACTGGTAGTCGTAACCAGCCGTCACGTCGAGGTTGCTCTTGATGGAATCAAAGAATTTGTTGTAGTTCAAGTAGATGGTAGCCAGGCGGTTGTGATTCTTCTGTGGACCGTAGTCGTAGTTGCGACCGCCCGTGTTATAATATTGATAGGCTGCGGCAGGAACATAGATGTGTCCCTTGCCCTTGGAGTAGTCATAGCCCAGGGTGGTGTGCAGGTGCAGGTCGGGCAAGAAATGCAACTTGTAATCAACGTCTAAGCTACCAATGAAGCGATAAACGTCGCTGGTCGAGTGGTAGTTGTTGATTAAGCCCACGGGGTTACCCGTTGCACCGGTGATGGGCACGCCATTGGCATCGGCTGCCTCGTAGTAGCCCAGAAATGCGTCGGTGCCCGAGTAGACAGGCGAGCAGGGGTTGTGGGTCGCGCCGCCCCAAATCGCGTTGGTGTTGGCAAACCGTGTGTCGCTGTAGGTTCCCTTGGCGTTGAGGTTGATTTTCAGGTGGTCCTCGAGCAGGATGGGCGACAGCGAGAGGCTACCAGTGTAGCGGGTCACGTTGTCGGTCTTGAGGATACCATCCTGGTTGCTGTAGCCCAGCGACAGGCGGTAGGGGAGGCACTCGGCCACAGTGCCCGACAGGGCGAGGTTGTTGTCGGTGCCAAATGCGGTCTTGAAAATTAGGTCGTTCCAGTCGGTATCGACGTCGTCGTTGAGCAACGAGCGCTGGCGGTCGGTGCCGCGGCTGTTGACCAAGTCATACATTTGGTCGCGCGTAATCATGTCGGCTGTGCGCGTGCGCGTCTGCAGCGAGTTGGTCGTGGTGAAGCTGATGCGCGGGCGGCTGTTGGACGCGCCTTTCTTGGTGGTGATGATGATGACACCGTTTGACGCACGCGAGCCGTAGATGGCGGTCGACGACGCATCCTTGAGAATCGACATACTCTCGATGTCGTTCGGGTTAATCAGGCTCAAGAAGTTGCCGCTACCGCTCACGCTGCCACCCACTTCCATGGGCACACCGTCGAGCACGATGAGCGGGTCGTTTGACGCGTTGAGCGAGGCACCGCCACGGATGCGAATCGTGCTCCCTGCCGAGGGCGAGCCGCCGCCGTTGACGATTTGCACACCGCTCACCTTGCCGTTGATGAGTTGCTCGGGCGAGTTAATCACGCCCTGATTGAAGTCCTTGCTGCTCACGTTCGACACCGAACCGGTTAAGTCGGTCTTACGTTGCACACCGTAGCCAATCACCACGGTCTCTTGCAGCATCTGTGCATCGGGGGCCATGTTAATCACGATGCCACTCGTGCCCGTGATGGCCACCACTTGAGTAGTATATCCCACATACGAGGCCTGCAGTTCGCGAGCGCCCGCGGGAACGCGCAGGGTGAAGGTGCCGTCGATGTCGGTCACCGTCCCCACCGTGGTGCCTTTCACCGTCACCGAGGCGCCAATCAAGGGCTCGCCCACCTCGTCGAGCACCGTGCCACTGACGCTCGTTGACTCCTGTGCCGACATGGAAATTGAGCTCAAGATTGCGAACAAAAGTATTAGAAAACAAGTCGATAAACGACCATCTTTAAAGAAAACGTTTAAGCCTGTGTGGGCGCCATCATTGTGGCGCAGCAGGCGATGGTAACTTTTTTTTCGTTTCATTGCGGTTATGTTAATCGTTGATTTTAATTGTCGCAAAATTACCCAACAATTTGCCCCCTAACCTGTCGATTTTAGACAAAGGAAGGCATAAATTGGACAAAGTGCTCCCACTGTCTCGTTTTTTTTGCTAATTTTGTGCACGAAATGTTCGCAATGTAGAGAAATCCTATTCGAGGTCGTTTAGTCCAATCGCTTATTCTACGTTGCTTTAGTCGATGTGGTTTAGATTTTTGCAGCGATGATGTGCACAAAATTTGCGTTTTTCATGAAATATCATGAAATGTTTTTTTACTACATTTGCAGTTTAGAAATATAATATACTTTGAGAAATTTTTGAGAAACATTTATGGCCAAACTTCGTGTGTTCTGTGATATGAGATACCAGAAAGGTACAACGTTCCCGGTCGTTATCCGCGTAACGAACGGAGCAACGACTGCACACATCCCATTGCATATATCCTTGCGTAAAGAACAATGGAAAGACGGAAAGGTTGTATGCCACCCCCAAGCTCGGATGCTTAACTCAATGATTTCCCAAAGGCTCGCATACTATGAACTCAAACTAGCACAGTATGCCGAAAGTAATCCAATTCGGCAACTAAGCGCGAGGCAACTGCGAGATGTCTTAGTGGATGAGAATGAGGCTGCACAGCCGATTCTTTTTGTAGACTACGCTCGCAAATTTATAGAGACTCGCAAAGCTCGTTCTACTATCGGCGGCTACAAATTCACTCTCAAAGAAATAGAAGCGTTTACCGATACCAGCCGTTTGTTTCTTAATGGTATAGATGTGTCTTTCCTGCGCAACTTGCAATCACACCTATTAAAGAAATTCAAGCACAACACAGTAGTAATCGTGTTTAACCATATACGTGCGATAATTAATGCAGCAATAGATGACGAGATTATCTCGCCAGACGCTTATCCATTTCGGCGATTTCATCTTAGCTTTGCTCCGACAAGAAAACGGTCACTCACCATAGACTACCTTAGAATGCTACGAGATTATGACCTAAGCGATAAGCCGTCAGTAGAAAGATATCGCGACATTTGGATGCTGTCATTTTACTTTGCAGGCATTAACATGGCAGACTTGTTATTTCTAAAGTCTATAAGAGCTGACGGCAAGATTGCGTTCACTCGCCGTAAAACAGGAATACCATGTGAAATGATTGTCCCAAAGGAGGCTGCAACGATAATCAACCGATACCGAGGAAAAGAGTATCTTCTTAACGTAATGGACACAATGCGCAATCATTCGTCATTCACAGGGTTGATGAATAACAGCTTGTCAAGCATACATTACATAGACGACAAAGGCAAAGAGGTCTACCCATTTGCAGGTGTTACCTCGTATTGGGCACGTCACACTTGGGCAACAATTGCTTCCGATTTAGACGTTCCCGATGCAGTTATCGACATGGCCTTAGGACACAAATCACCTTACCCCATGAGTGATGTCTATATTCACCGCAATCAGAAGAAAGTTGACGAAGCAATCTTAAAGGTTATCGAGTACGTTAATGCAAAAAAATAGTCACAGACTATCGACTCGACCATCTGTGACTCGTTACTAACAGTGTTTAGTAACAACAATGAATTGCAAATATACAACGATAAATCTTTAACTGCAAATCTTTTAACTTTGTTTAAAAGTTTTCAGGGCGTGAACGGCCGCAGGGTGGGTGTTTTACCCTTCCGCCCGAACTTCCGCCTTTTCGAGCGAGTTGCCTAATAGCGACAAAAAAGCGCCCGCTACGCAGGGGCGCTCCAACCAAAAAAATATCGCTTGCTAAAGGCTTGTTGCACCCTCGCGGGCTTGCAAGCGGTACAAAGGTACGAAATTCCGTTTGCAAAAGCAAGCATCGCGCAAGCTGTTTGCAAGCGATTTTGCAAACAAATCTGCAAACGGCTTATTTGCAAAGGAAATCACAACCGCTCGTAACACGTTGATTGTCGGGCGGTTCTTTTCTGCGCAATGCAACGGCTCGCACCGAACAGCACGCTTGCAAAAACGCCCCGCTATCCTCTCGGACCACGGGGCTCGCTTAACTAATCAACTCATCCATTAATAACTAACATAACCAACTGGCTCGTCAATTAATCAGGCATAGGGTAGATTCCCTCAACAGCGATGCAATACACATACTGCTTCTCCTTGGGAATGTCTTTCGGTGGGTACTCGTCACCCGCATTGCAGCAGGTTATCGGCTTGATGCGCGGCAGCATGAACGTTTGAAAGCCATCGCCTCCGTAGGTCGCCCCGATTATCGAGTATAACGCTTGATTGGTCGCTATTTGCAGCAACTGGCCATTGCACATCTGCCATCCACGCGGAATGCGGTGTGCGGGAAACAAGCTAATCTGTCCTAAATACTGAGTATCCATAATTCTATGATTTTGATGTTAAACAATGATGTTATTTTAGTTTGAAAATCGCTAAACCTGCACCACCCGCAAGCGCGATGCCGCCCGCCCAAGCAAGCAGTCGCTGCCACCAGTGCTGCTTGTACACTTCCACGGGCACCTCGACTTCGCGAATGGTGTAGATTGTGTCGTGGAGTTCCACGGGCCGCGTGACGTACACGCGCATCGTGTCTACGCGCACGCGCCACCGATAGGCGGTGTGCCAACGCTCATGCCATATCGTGTCCCCGACCGCGTGAATGTACACGCTATCATGCAACGTCACGCTGTCGCGATGCAGGACCACGCGCTCGATTGTGTCGTGCATCGTCACTGGCACGCTGTGAACGCGCTCGATGTAGCGAGTCTTGCAACCCGCCAGCATCAGCAACAACGCCACAAGCGGGACTATTTTCCGAACAACGCTACCCATGCGATTATGCCGTTAACGTGTAGGTTGATAATCTTTTCGCGCCCCTCCGCAGACAACAGTAACTTCACATCGTCTTTGTTATCTTGAAAGAGGTTCTCGGTAAGCACAGCCGAGCAGTGGGTGTACTTGATGATGTAAAACCCGCTCACCCAGTAGGCTTGCCGCGGTCGGTAGTGACGGATTTTGAGCCCCTCCGATTGTGCGGCATCGTGCAGGCAGCGTGCAAGGCCCTTGGTGCGCTTGCCCGCGCTCTCGCTATATATCCACGCGCTCCACCCTCTTGCGTTGAGCCAATCGCCCTTGCCTGCTGCGTTGAGATGTATGCTGACAAGGACCACGTTGTCCTTGCCTAACTTCTCGCACCACTTGTTAACTCTTGCCACGCGCGTACCAAGGCTAATGTCGCGGTCCTCGGGCACAATGCGCTCGGCATCATAACCCTTGGCCTTGAGCCGCTTGACCACCTCCTCGGCAATATCGCGCGTGTACGACCACTCGCGCACGCGGCCATCGGGAGACCGCTTGCCTGCGGTATCGACTCCGTGCCCGTTGTCAATGAGTATCTTCATCGTTCACCTCCTCTTCCTCGCGCTTAATCGCGCCCATGTGTTGCAGCAGTTGTGTCACCTCCTGCGAACGCAACGTTTCCACAATGTGTATCAGTTGAGCCTTGGCCCGCTTGTCTGCCTTGCGGTCGGCACGCTCGCGCACCGATACCATTTCCACGAAAACATTAAACATGCCCATGAGCACGCTCACCACTGGCACGTTAACAAGCATATCCACGCCCGCAATGTGCCATACATGCGCCATGTGCATCAGTACATCGATACACCCTGCGAGAAACACGCTCCCATCGTAGGTCATAATCTTTATCACAGTCCGGTGCAGTCCGTAGCTTGTTATCCGCTCGTGACGCTGCCGCGCTTTCACGATGCCGCAGCCAAGGTCTATGAGCGGTGCGAAAAAGCAAAGCAACAGCACCACGACCCACACCACAGCAATCGCTTGAATATCATCGCTAATCTGTATCATGCTTGCGCACCTCCTTTCCACGTTTGCGCTGCTTGCGCACGATAGGGCCTGCGGTCACCGCATCGCCCTTGATAATCTCGTCTGCCGACAACTTGCTCGCGCTTTCCATGCCCTTAATCTTCGGCTCAATTGCAGGCTCGGTCGCTGCCCGCACTGCCGCATCTTCGGCCGCGCTCACAAGCCGCTCCTTGTACTTGGCAATGTCCGCCTTGTACACATCGCGCTCGGCCGCTAAACTGCGCAGCTCGGCTCGCATACGCGCTATCTGCGCACGCAATGAGTACACTTCATCGCCCGCGTCACGAATAGCATCATCTCTCTCCCTCCGCGCTGTCATAAGCGCGATAATCAGTCCCGCATCAAGCAGGACAAGTACTCCAATAGTAATCAGTAATGCAGTCATAATTTATGTGTATTAATTGTTAAACTTCTCCCGATATTTCACNCGACTCGCCATCGCCTGCGGTGGCCTCCTCGGTGATACCCACTATCTTGTCCGCATACGTTGACCAGCCCGATGCCGCCTTGTATGCGTCAACGCTGTCCGAGGGAACGCGCAGTGCCGTTAGGCCCGTAAGGGCTTTGAGCGCGTTGGTGCCAAGCGTTGGCGGTGTCGTGGCCTTGCACGTTAACTTAGTCATGCTGACACAATCGTACAAGCCCGCAGTTCCGATGCTTGTGAGCGTGGCGGGCAGCGTGAGCGACTTCAAGGCGGTGCAGTCATAGAGCGAACCCGTGCTAATCTTCGTGAGCGTATCGCTCAACGTCAACTCCTCCAACGCGGTATCATTGCGCAGCGCGTAATCGCCGAGCGTGGTGGCGGCGGGCAATGCGCAGCGCGTCAGTGCAGAGCAGCACCACAGCGCGTAGGTGTCGATGACTTGCAACGTGCAAAGGTCAATGGATAGCACGTTGGTGTCGTAGCCATTGGCGGTGTTGACAAACACATTCTTTCTCGAGGAGTTATATAATTCCGTGCCTTGATAATTGCACGCCCACACAATCGCCCCACTCGCGCCAGTGCCAAGGTTAACCACCTCTTGCGTTGTGGAATCGTAGTATATCGTTGGCAGGGTTGTCGCAGTGCCTGCAAAGTTGTACTTGCTCGCATCGTAATACACGCCATCCAACTGCTCGTAGCCCATGGCTTGNTATAGGCCGTTAATCTTCTCCGNCATCTCGGTCAAGTCGCTCTTGGCCGCGAAGTAGTCTTTCAGCTTGCNCCAAAAGTATTGCAGTCCCGATGTATCAAGATAACCCATAATCAAGCGGCAATTATCGCGTCAATTTCGCTGTTACTAATGCTCTCCATATCCATTTCAAGGTCGTAGCTGCCAATGGCCTCCCACACCTCTTCTCCGCTATCATCAGTGACAACGTGATACTCGTTATAAAGGTTCGAGCCCTCTTCCGCTGTTGAGCGNACAAGGTAGACNTTGCCCTTTTCGTTCTCGGANAAATCNCTAATAATGGGCAGTTCGGTGACGATAAGCCACATGTTCGTGTCGAGTGTGCAGGTGATTGTTCCGTTCTCGATGCTGATGCCATCGCCTGCGGTGTAGGCCTTGTTTATCGCGCTCAGTACCGCGCTTGCGGTGGGCAGTTCCGATGATAGGTTACTGCTGCTGCTGTCGATTGCGGTGACGATGCTATCCGCATATCCGTTACCCATTTTGATGCCTTGCGTGTTCAATTCGCCACTGACTACCACATCGTCAAACGAAGGGTTAGCTTCGCCGCCATACATCATCTTGTATATCGCCCCGCTCGTCATCAGCGCGTAGCTGTTCTCGGTTGGCGTGTCATCAGTCGCGAACTCGAACACTTTGTAATCGCTATTTCCTTGGCCCGCAACGTACGCTCTGCCAGTTTCGGGAATAACAATCGTGTTATCGCCTTGGTCGTACAAGTGAATGCTTTTCTTGATGCCGAGTTCACCCGTCATGTCACCGCCTGCCAAGGGCAGGTACTTGGCGAGTGCAGTTGCCACGCCATCGCTTGTGACAAGATAATCATCATTGCCCTCCTCGGGCGATTTGTCGATGCCCGCGATTGTTATTTCCCCTATCGTCAACGTTGCTGCCTTGAGGTTCGTTGCTGCCGTTGTTCCGACATTCGTTGCATAGAGCGTAGTGATGTATGCCGAGTTAACGTATTTCGTGCTGCTGCCGAGCGTGTTCGTGAACACGTTGGTTGCAGGATAAGACGATGAACCCACCGAATAGGCGTACAAATACTGCCACTTCTTTGCGCCAGTGCCAAGCGATACGCCCGCAGTCGCTGTGCCGTTCGTAGCAGGTGTCAACGCGCCAGTAATAGACGATGTGCCCGCCAACGGAACGTAGGTGCTGGCGATGCTCCCACCACTGCCCACGTTCTCTTGCAACTCGCCAATCGCATCAGCCACGCTCATGGTCGCTGTGCTGTCGTTCGGGTCGGTGATGACAACATCGCCCGCATACACGCTCTTCCACCGATAAGTCGAGTTTCCGAGGGTGTTGCTGTTGTCGGTTGCAGGCAGCGTGTCACCGCCAANGAACAAGGCATATTTCAACGTTGATACTGCGGCCACGCCAGTGCCCGATGTATAAGTGTAGGACTTGCCCTCGACCACGAAATTCTCGTAAGATGTAGTCGTGCCATTCGANANNCCCTCGGCTCGGAAATTCACCGCGTCAGTCGTGAGCGTGCCCGTGAGCGTATCGCTCGTGCGCTTGAGATACGTTTCCGCGGCTGTATCGCTATCCAGTTTGCCCTCAAGGGTNCTACTAAGGTCGGTAACATCGCTGACCGCGTGCGCGTGCTCCTTGGTCGCGAAATAGCTTTTNAGCTTGGNCCACAAGTAGACCAAGCCATCGTAAGAAAGGAATTTTTTGTCGTTTGCCATTTTTCTATGCTGTTAAGTTGTGATTATCGCGTCAATTTCATCGNTGGTGATTTCCTCNCCGATGCTCAATTCGCTCACGTTGATACGCCTTGCAAAGCCGCTGCTGTCGACAACGACCACGCTATCGGCATCAGTCAGCTCGGTAAGCAGGGTAAATTCGTTGATGTTTCTATTATCCATTGGCTGTCAGTTTAAGTGTTCCGTCATCATCTTTGCTCACCGCGTAGGCTGTGCCGTTGAGTATGAGCGTAACCCCGCTCTTGTCGATTTCGATGCCGTTGCTCCCGCCCGCGATNAACCGCATGTGCATGCTGTCGTTTTCNTGCGTGAGGGCGAAGTGTTCNCCAGTGCCTGCACCGAAAGCAAGGCCGTTGGCGAACACCTCTCCGATGTACATGCTGCTGTTGAACGANAATGNGCCCGCGCTCGTTAAGACGTTGCTGCCCCACCACACCTCGGCAGTGTTGTCTGTGTAGCCATCTTCATCGGCATACAATCGCGCGGAACATACGGCCAACGTGTATCGCACAGCAAGGGCGTATTGCGTTTCCGCNCTCGCGCTAAATGTCACGCTCGTNTCGATNTTTGTNTGCGCTGTTGCGAAGCCGTTATTCACNGCAGAGGGCGTGCCCGATGTTGTCGCGCTGCCAATCACCTGCACTGGCACATTCGTTCCGTTTTCATGCTTGACNATTAGCAACTCGATGCGTGCNTAGTTCTGCCAATAGTANTTNCCNCCCTCGTACACATACGAGCCGTAGGTAGCCGCAAAGGTGCGGTCGGCATCGTTCACGAANTCGGACTGCGTNATTGATGCTTTGGCGAGTATCGTGAGCGANACTTTCGCTGTGTACGTTCCCGCCTTGAGCGTAGTGTAATCGGTTAACAATTGCGTTGCAGTCGATACCTCGGCTGTGCCCGAGCACACCAAACTTGGCGNTTCTTCGGGATAGGTAATATCTACTTTGGTGCTGCTTTCGCTGCCGTAGAGCGTGTCAAAGGTGCGATTGTTGCCGTTGAACGAAACAACCTGCGTGTTTGCGCTGTTGAAGATAGCGATTTCCTTTGACACTGGCGAGATGATGACGCGTTGGCCGTTCTCGATACCGAGAATTTGCGTGCCCGTTTCATCGTAGGTGTAGACGGTATCATCGGCTTGCCGCATGCACAGCGTGCCAGTCTTGCCGTTGATTACGAACTTGGGCACATCCATNGTCGGGTTCTCTTCGCCCTCTTCCAGTTCATCCAACTCGCCCATATACTCATGCTCAAGTATCGGTCGCCAGTAGGTGCTGTCGCTTGGGTTGGCTGTAATTGTTATATCCATGATGCGCGGCACATAGAACACATCATTGTACTTATACATCGGGCGGATAGGTGTCACATCGCCATCCTCTGCGGCATACATCGTGGAGTTTTGGAGAGTGGTGGCATCGACTTTGTTGTACTCAGTATCGACATAGAACACGCTGTTCGAACCGCTGCCGATGATGTGGGAATAAGCCTCAGTCCCGCTCGGTATCTCTTGCCACTTGCCACTATCGCCTGTTGAGTATTTCCCCGTTGTTGAACCCGCTCGCAAGCGCTTTAGCACGTTCTTTTCATCGGGGTCTTTGACAACTGGATAAATGGTTATGCCGTTATTGTCTGTGCTTTGCGTGTAGGTGGTGTCGGCATCGCCCTCGCCATGATACTGCAAACCGAACGCTTGAACGCTGTTCTTTCCCCACACCCCCATGTACTTCAAGCGGTAGGCCGCGACTTGCGACTTCAAGTAACTATCGCTCGCCATGAACCCGCCAATGTTGGCATTGTTACCGAAGAGCGTATCGGCAATTAACGTCTGATACTGGCTTATCAGTTCCCAGTTCTCGTCATCGCTTGTCGAGAGTGGTGCAGTCGTTACTGGCGTGCTGTCGTTGCGGGTGCGCACGAGGAAGTTATAATATCTTCCGTCAACCAGTGCCACGACCTTATCTCGATACACATCATTGCCCTCTTTGCGATACCAATACTCGCTGCCCGATTGATAGAATCCGCGGTCGCGCGGGAAGTAGCCGTTCTCGCCATCTCCTCCGTTCTTTCCGTCATTCGACACGCCTATTGCCAGTTCTGCGAGATAGTCGCTTGCGGTGAGTTCGGCATTACTTGCAGCCGTTGCGCTTTCGTATGCCCGCACAAGGTATTGCGTGTAGGTCGCTTTTTGCGAAGGTGTCAGCGTGATAGACTCCCGCGCAATCGCGTTGAAGTAGAAATCGCCCTCCACGGGCATCATCCCCCAGTCGGTGCCGTTGTACGCGTATATGCGGAAGTGGGTGTTCATCGTGACCACATCGCCACTGCCCACCCGCTTTTTACACGTTATCGCGAAACTCGAAGGGCTCGGACTGCCTGCATTGTCGAAGTGGATAGTGCCCACTGGCGCGGTCAGCCAAATGTTCACGGCATCAGCACCATCCGCGCCATTGTTGCCGCTTTCGCCCTTTTCGCCCTGCGCTCCGTCTGCCCCTGCCGCGCCATCCTCGCCATTGTACGTCACCGCAATTGCGTAGCGCAACGTGTAACTCGCCTCACCCTCGCAGAGTATCGTAATGTCCACATAATGGTTAATCACGCTCGTATCGACCGAGGTTATCTTGATTGTGTCACCATCGACTTCCGCAGTGCAGCCAACGCACTCGATTGTGACGTAGAACGTGCCCGCAGCGTTGTCGGTGCTTGCTGTGAGCCTATCCGTGCCTTTGTACGCGATGATTGATGTGGTTAGGCTTACATCGGTCGTGATAACGTTGTAGGTCGTGCTCGTGCTGTCGGTGGCATCGCCTGCCGAGATTGCCGTTGCATCGTCTTCCGAGATTGCCGTTGCATCTTCTTTGGTGGCGCTTGTGGTGTCGGTCGCGGTCGTGTTTTCCGTGCCGCTTGTTTCGCTGTCGGTGCTCGTGACGTTCACATCTTTGTTGGTGGGCGAGTAGAGCGTGCCATCGTTCGCAAGGATAACTGAACCCGAATACTGCGTGAGTTGCACGACATACGGCTTGATGTTCATCTTCTCGATTGTGTCCTTGTCGAACTGGATAGAACTGCCCGCCATGTACACGTTGGAAAGGTATGAGCCGTAGCCCGTCATCTCCACACCGCTAATGGATAGTCCGTCAAGTAGACCCTGCTGCATCACGATGTTTGTGTCGGGGTCTATTTCGTAGGTGTTCACCCCGCTCAAATATCGCTTGTAATAGCGGTTGGAGTACGCGCTTGCTTGCCGCGTTGTGTCTACCGAGTTGCCGTAGACCGCGAACTTCATGGCCACGCATGGGTGCGAAGAGCCACTGCGCAGTGAGTAGCGGAAACGTTTGCCGTAGACCGCGCCCGATGCCGTTGTGTCGGTTGTGTCGCTGCTATCGGTGGTGGTTTCGGTGGTTGTTTCCGTTGCAGTTTCATCAATCGCTTGAATGATGTCTGCGTAAGTGCTCCAGTTGCTCGCACTTTGGTACTTGCTGACTGATGCGCTTGGCACATAGATAGCAGTGAGGGCGGAACAGCCCGAGAACGCGTTGGTGTTGACAAGCGTTGGCGGTGTAGAGCGGTTAATCGTGACTGACTCCAAGGCGGTACAGCCGTTGAATGCGTTAACGTATATCTTCGTGCAACTTCCACCAATGTACACCTCGGTAAGCCCTTTGTTGTACTTGAACGCTTGTGCACCAATTTCTTTAACGCTCGGCATTGATGCGCTTGTCATCGTGTTGCCTACGTTTGAGTTATAGTAGAACGCGGCCTCCCCGATTGACGTAATCGCGCCAAACATGCTAAGGTCGGTGAGTTTCGTTTGCTCGAACGCAAAAGCGCCAATGCTCGTCACGCTCGATGCGTCACCCCACTCGGTGCAGGCCGAGTCGCCTTGGAAAACGCGGTCTGCGATTGTGGTGACAGAGGCGGGAATTAAGCACCGCGTAAGGCTGTAGCATCGGGCAAAAGCGGTCGTGCCAAGTTTGGTAACAGTCGGTGGGAACACATCAACGCTGACCAACGTTTTAGCGGTCGCGTTATCGCGTTTGCCCACGATGTTGTATTGATAAGCTATGCCCGTGATTTCGGTTTTCGCTCCGATGTTTGCCGCCCACACATAATTGCCGCTTGTTCCTTGTCCAAGAATTGTTGCTGTATGCGTTGGCGAACTGCTTGCGAGATAGAGCGAGAAGTTGCTGCTATTCGTTGTCGTTCCTGCAAAGTTATAGACTTCCAAATCGACTTCAACGCCCTCGATGTTTGCGACTGGCTTAGTGTCGGCCAATAACTCCTCGACTGTGAAGTAGACTGTGGTGAACCCTGCGAGTTTGAGAAAGCCGCAGTCATCAGTGCCCTCGTAGGCGGTTTCATTGCCCGTAAGGTTGTGGAAGATACCACGGCAGATGTCTTTAACCTTGAGCCCGCTATATTCGCCCTCTTCGAGTTTGAGGGTGACAACTTGCTTGTCGGTGTCGACCTCTTCGATGAGTCCGAACGCTATCGAGTTCCACAACTCCCCGCTCACCACATCGATGCGGTTGAACCTCAACTCCGGCACCTCCAACCACTCACGCAACGACAAGCTGCCAAGCTCGCCATCGCCCTCCGCGGTGAAATTGCCACCAGTAACGCCAGTGACATAATCGCCCACCTTAACGCCCTCGGACTTGATGCCTGCATTGAAAATGATGCGCCCTTGTGCCGTGTCGTTAACATCGCGCCTTAAATAGTTTCCGCTCACCGATGTGCGTACCGTAGCGATAGAGCCACTCATGTCTGCCACCTCCTCGCGCAAGGTTTCGATGTTGCCCTTGACTCGCTCGTAGCCGAGCGTAAATTCAACATCATGCACATAGTCGATGTGCTCCTCGAACGATAGCACGCGCGTTGACACTGGGTCGAGTTCAACGACCTTTCCGTTAACTGTGTGCACGTTGGTAAGCGTGATAGGTCGGCCAATGTGCAGTCTTATTTCGCCTGCCGCAAAAGCCGCCACGTTACTGCGCAGCGTGTAGTTCGCGTAGTCTTTCTGATATTCGGCAATCTCTTTCAGAGCCTCCTCGGCAAGTTCCGCTTGTGCCGAGAGAACATAGTCCTCGGGCATCCTGATGTTGTAGAGCACAATCTCATCGGCCTTGGAATAGTCACCATCTCCGTCATACGGGCACAAGACGGTATCGGGCAATAGTCGGCCCGTTTCCTCACTGAAAATAATCTCGAACACACTTGCCGCCTCGTCATTCACAACCCCGCTGTCATCGATGTACCCGAGCTCAAAATCAAACCCATTGAGCGAGCCGCTATTGAAGTGCATCGTGAGGGTCTTGCCGCTGATAAGCATGCCATCCTCGCTGTACTTGTAGCTGTCGTAGGTTGCAGCGTTTTCGGTGGTCTTTTTGCGGTAGGTTTTGTTGTTGAAGATGAAGTTGGTGGTCGTTCCAGTGCTCTCGTAGTATGTGCCAAAGGTGACGCGGAATACTGGATAGGTTTTATACACTGGGTTGCCTTCATCGTCAAACACGGCATTTCCGTCACTATCGGTGAGTTGCACCTTCTCGTCATCGGCATCTTTGTAATACTTTTCCGTGTATGAAACACTGGTGATGCGCAATGCCGAGCGCGGGTAGATGTCATCAAAGTAAAGCACCTTGGTACGCACCTCGCCTGCACCCATATTGTCGCGGATGTCGATGTAGCCGTTAGGGTAGGTGTCGGTGCTCAGTGTGAGCCGCTTGTTAACGATGTGCGATGTGATGAGTCCCGTGTCGTATTCTTGGGTTATGTTGCGCGTGCTCCCGAACACATAGAACCGCGTATAAGCCCCGTTCTCGCTCTTATCGTTGACGGTTGGATAAGTTACATTATCGCCAACTTTGAACGCGGCAGAGCCGCCCGTTTCGCACCTACCGAGGTGTATCGTGATAGCTGTGGGGTTGCCGATTTGGTCATTGACGTATTCCACCCACCATTCCGTTTCGTATTCATCGGCAATCTGCGAAAGAGCCGAGATGATGTCAACATCGGAAAAGGAGAACGTCTTGACCTCGGTGATGTCGCTGTCGATTGTGCAAGTTACGATGCTTTCGTCAAAGGTGTCATCGTCTTGCAGGCAATAGAAACATACCGCCTTGCGTATCAGTGCGAGAATGTTGGCAGCGGTGTCGGTGATAGTCCAGTCCGACTCTTTCTGCGACACTTCGGTGAGCCACGTTCCGTCATCCTGCTTGGTGGTGGTGTAGGTGACAAAAAAGAACGGCACATAGCTCCAAAGGTACACGGGGTGCAAGAACTCGGGCTCGTAATGCCACGTCATGTCATCGGTCTGCTGCGGTTTGTAGGGTGCAGCAAGCCGCCACCGCGTGCCCTCCCAAAGGATATTTGCGCCCACTGGCAATTCGTAACGGCGAATGTCGTTCCACACGAGCTTTACATAGTCGTGCTCCATGAGCGATGCCGAATGTACTGCCGAAGATGTGATAGGCACTTCGAGCTCGCTCGCGGGTTTTTCAGTGCCCACCTCAACGCGCGTAATCGTTCCGTCTGATGCAGTCACGTTATAGTAATAGACCCCCGTGTCGCTATCTTGTAGCCACGCAGTGCCGTTTGGTGCGCAATCGCGCCATTGTATCGTAATCTTACTATCCATTGTATGTGAACGTGTCTCGGTTGGTTGAGTCGGGCTCGGTGAACTTAATCGCTAACTTGCCCACTTTCTCGCCATAGTCCCCGTAGGTGGTGCACTCGTTATAGGCAAGGTAATACGTTGTTTTTAATTGCGTGACCGACAAGGCCACGATGCCACTCGCGAGCAGGGTCATAAACTCGCTATACTTCGCGAGGTAATCCTCCTCGTCATCACCCACAATTAGCACTTGCAACGTCACACTGCGCGATGCCGTGCGAGCTGATGCGCTGTAAATGGTCGTTCCGTTGACGATGCGGCTGTCGTAGGATACCCACTCTTTCATCGGTGCAGGTGTGAGCAACGCCTCGTAACTGCCCTTGAGCAACATCGCCCCGTATGCCGAAATGTCTCTCGCGGCATCGGTGCTCTCGCGCAACTTAATGAATGCTTTGTACTTTGGAACTATCATCGTTATATCGGGTTAAGTGGTTATACAGCCTCGAGAATCTTTCGCGTGTTGTCGCTGATGTCTTGCAGCTTGGGCAAGTATAGCGTGGTGAACTTGGCGATGTCTGAAACGTATGACGCTGTGCCACGTTGAATGTCGGCAATTTCGCTCACATAGCCACGGATAGCATCATTGTTGATGTTAATCGTGCGGCAACTTGCCTCGAGGAGAATGACGTTCTGCTTGATTATCTCGTTTGACTCTTGAAGTGCAGTAAAACGGCCTTCCAGTGCCAACCCCGTATCCTCGCTCATCGTCTCGTATGCACCAGTGCTCGCCTCTTGGTCATAGCTGTCACCCGTAAGGTCGTAGCCGCTATCTTTGAATTTCTGATTGATGTATTCCGTGAGGGCTTGCAGCGAGGGCAGGTTCTTTTCGGCCCGCGTTGTCACGGCATCAACCTCGCTCATCACCTCATCGAGCATCTGCTTTTCATCAAGACCGCCCGCAGCGTATTTGGTGTAAATGTCGTTAAGGTTATCCTCGAACCCCGCGAACACCTGCTTGAGTAACGCCTGCTTGAGAATTTCTTGAGCCAGTGAACGGAACGTATCCGATGCGTACTCGTGAAAGCTATCCATTACGTCTTTTCCGTCAGCGAGCCAGTCGAACAAGGCATCGCTCATATCGTCTACCAGTGGTGAGAACATGTCGCTCACATAACTTTGCAGCTCCTCTTTCCACGCATCATACTCCTCTTTGAGCTCTATCAAGTCGTTCAACGTTTTCTCGGTTTCGCCCACGAGCTTGTCGCCATAGTCCTCGAGGATAGTTTCCGCGAGTTCGGTGTTAATCCACCCCGCAGTATCGAAGAGCTCCTCGCCATATTTCTCCTTGGCCCATGTGCGCAGGTCCTCCGTTTGCTGCGAATGACCACCGATGCCAGTGCCGAGAAAACCACTCGACTTCTTGCGCGTTTCGATGCGCAGGTTCTCGTAGGCAGCGACCGTGTTCTTGGTGTACTGGTCCGTTTGCTCGGTGACTGCACCAACCAAACTCATAAAGTCCGTACCGCCTGACATGACAGTCGAGAAGATTGCGCCCGCTGTTTTCCCGAGGCCGAGCACGCTCGTAACCGCGCCAGTGATTGATGCCGTGAAACTGCCTATCGCTTTCAGTCCCTTAGTGAGCCAACCGCCCCCGCTCTCATTCTGATACACCGCCTGCTGCTCGTTGAGCGTGTCATTGTACGCTTGTAACACCTCTTGCCCGCGCTCGTAGGCATTCTTTAACCCTTGCAGGCCCGTTGTGGCAAACCACGTTTTCTCGGCTTGCATCGCGTCAAGGACAGCGAGTCGGTAATTATGCACCGATTTTGTGAGCGTGTTAATCTCGCCCACCTTTTCGGCATAATCCTCATACTGGGCATGTGCATCTTTGTACATGTCGCTTATCTTTTGCAGCAACTGGATAGCCACGCTGATAATCGTGAGAATGACGCTTGCCTTCTCCATTGTGGATAGGGCTGTGGTGCCCGTTTGTGCAGCCTTCTCGATGCCCTCGATTGTCGTTGTGGTGAACGTCATGATGTCACCAATCAACCCGAGCACCTCGCCCGCTGTTCCGCCCATCGCATCACCCACCGACTTAATCGCATTCGCAAGCTCATTCGTTTGGTTGCTGATTTCGGTGAGCGACTTCTCGACATCCTTTTGGTTCTTTACGAGTTCATCGTGCGTGTCGGCAAGTTCTTTCTCCTTTTCGTTAAGCGCGCTGTCGATTTCGGTTAATTTCTCTGCACTTTCCCCGTTCTCCACCGCCTGCTTGCGCAACTTTTGCAGGTTCTTGATTTCTTTTTCTATGCCGCTCGCTTTCGCCATTGAGTCAAGCATCTTGCTGCGAGCCTGCATCAACGCCTTGAACGGATTGCGTGCATCAACTTGTTCATTCAGAGCCTGCAGTACATCGGCATATTGCTTAAGCACTTCAGGGTCAAGGGTCGTATCACTGGTGGCCTCTTCAAACAACTTAACGAGCCGAGTTAAGGTGGTGTCGCTAAGCTCTTCAAGGTTGCCAAACGCCTTCATGTACTGGGGATTATTCTTTAGCTGCTCAAAGTCGAAATTTCCTAATGCTTTGTTTCGCTCTTGCTGCGCTTTCGCCTCGGCCGCTATAAGGTTATTTGAGCGCTCTTGCAATTCTTTGCGCTCTTCTTCCGTGATAGCTGCATCGATGCGCTGCTGTACATTCGCCCGCTCTTGCTGTATGCGGGTGATGTCATCGTCATACTCTTTCGCAATCGCAGCGCGTTCTTGCTCAATGCTGCGAAATTTCTCGAGCAGGTTCTTATCCACCTCTTCATCGCGCTTAACTTGGTTCGCCCTGATTGTGCTTATTGCGAGCGCGTATGGTGAAGGGGTTTGGTCATTAAGCACGCCCTGCGCTTTTCGCAGCGTGTCGCTCTGCGCGGCATCAACATCAAGGCCTATCACAATTTTCTTGTCATCGGCTTGCAGGATGTCCTTTCCGCTTAACATCTTTGTAATATACTCATCAATCTCTTGCGGTGACAATACGCTGCCATCGGGTAGGATAGGGGTGATAAGCACATTGTGGCTCGTGCCGTTCGCATCGGCAATGGTATAGCTGCGGGCAAATGTTGATGACGTGCCTTCGCCTTGGTCTCCCCACCCAGCCTCGGTGAGTTTGAGCGCGTCAACCACTGGGCGATTAAGCAAGTCCACGTTGCCGACAAGGTTAAGAGCGTTCATTTGCGCGATTGCCTCGTCTTTCGCCTTGGCGATTGATGCCTGCAGTTCGTTTTCTTTCGCGGTGAGCGTTTCAAGGGCCTTTGCAGGGTTGGAAACAATGTCATCAACGTTGATGTCTGCGATTATCTTATTGGCATCCCGCACAATCGCGAGCATGTCTTGCTGCTGTTGTGCGCTGCCCTCGTATTTTTGCTCTTGATATTTCGGGTTCTTTGTCTTTTCAAGCTTTTGCTTTTCGTCAAAGATTTGCTTATAGAGTTCGGCTTGCGATTTGATGTAGTCCTGCCGCTGTTTCTGCAGGTCCTCGAGCTCTTTGCGGAAGGCCTGCTCGCGCTCCATTTGTTCGCGCTTTAACTGGTTGCGTTCGCCCTTGATGCGCAGGTCTGACAGCTTTTCGGTGATGCTCTTAACGATTTCAAGACGTTTCTCCCCGTATTTTTTCTCGAGGTCGTTAATCTTCTCGAGGTGCTGCTTGACTTGCTCCTCGACCTTCTTTGCGTCATTCTTACCACCCTTGCTGCCTGATTTGTTGTTGGCGTATGGGTTGTCCTTTAGCTGTGGAACAAATTTCTTTAATGCGTTAAGTTGCTCTTCCGTTTCAAGGAGTCCGTCTTGCAGCGACTTTGTATTTATAGTGACGCTATCTTCAACGCCTTTTCGGAAACTCTTAATGACATCGTTTTTATCATTTACTGTGTATTGGTCCTCGATAGCGGATTTCCATGTGCCAAAATCGAATAAATCAAAATTTTGCAACTTTACCGATTTTTTTGACATGCCTGCTTTTGCCGCGGTCTCATACTCCTCAACGTTTAATGGTTCGCCTTTTTGGATTTTCCGCTCGAGCTCTGCTACCTTTGCGATTTGCAGCGCATACTCACTTTGTATTGCTGCCGAGTAAGCCGCCGCCTTCGCTTTTAAGATAAACGACTGGGCCACCGCATTTGCATTCGTAACAAGCACATTTTCCGCATCGGAGACAGTGTTCACTTCAAGCCCGAGTTTCTTAAATTCATCTTTATTGTCGGTGATGAACTTCTTTTTTGCATCCATATCACCAGCACACTCGCCCCATTTGCGTTTAAGTAGTTCAAACGTTGTAATATTACTGGCGACCTGCGAGGATTGGCTTTTGAACTCCTCGGTGAGTTTGTCATTTATTCGCTGCGTGCTCTCGCTCTCTTGATTTGCGGATTTAAATGCCTTGGCGAGTAAATACACCGCCCCCACAACCGTCATAATTGCGGTAAACAAGAAAACGTAAGGGTTCATCTTTGCAATCGCGTTAAATGCCTTTTGTGCGATTGTAGCCCTAATAGTTGCAAATGTCCCCTTGTCTTTCGCAGCCGCTACTAATGCCTCGCTTTTCGCTTCGAGGGCACGTTGAACATTTGTAGTTGCGATTAAGACAACGGATGTCCTTTTCATTGTGTTGTATGTGCCCTCTAAACCAATGATAATGCCCATGAGTGACTGGACCTTTGTTTGGAGCTTTATCATGGTTTCATTCTTGGTATTGAATAGGCCCAAAGCACCCACAGCAGCTGATGCCGCGGATGCCATTCCTTGGAGAGCCGTTTTCGTCAAAAGCATGCCACGATTTGGGGTTGCGAAATATTGCATCTCGGCATTCAC
>Ga0065709_1006036_pt1 | contig 26325 bp, 20 predicted proteins | sample Hoacrofraction14_2_FD_59096 | JGI IMG/M metagenome (GOLD analysis project Ga0065709, IMG submission 59096) | Hoatzin crop microbial communities from Cojedes, Venezuela, sample from fiber fraction 14 v1 | ecosystem: Host-associated > Birds > Digestive system > Esophagus > Crop | place: Venezuela...
CAGCCTCTCCCCCTCGCTGGCGAGGGGGTGGCAGGCGAAGCCTGACGGGGGCGTGGAACCAAGCACAAACTTCCTCCTTCTCCCTGACGGGGGCGTGGAACCAAGCACAAACTTCCTCCTTCTCCCGGAGGGGGCGTGGATCCAAGCCCCTCCCCCTTATTTTATTACCCGATAATACCCTTCCTTCCTCTCCTTAACACTATGAGGCTGCGAAGCAGCATACCCCAGCGCCAGAGCTCCGATCCCCATCAGTCCCTCCGGCAAACCGAAATCTTCCATCATCTTCTTCCCTTCCTCACTCTCAAACATCTTGTCCTCACGGTTTATCCAACAGGATGACAGTCCTACACTATGTGCCGCCAACATCATATTACCGAGCACAAGACTGCCGTTCTTCACGCTGTTCTCATTGTCTTTCGGGGCAAATACTAATACTATCGTCGGGGCTCCGTAATAGGGGTCTGACTCCACTCCCATTATCTCGGCATTCATAGCCCGCAGCCTGCCGCAGATGGCCTCGTCCTGTACCGCCACAATCCAGGGATTCTGGGTGCTGTGGCCCGTCGCGGCCCATGTGCCGGCTTCTAATACTGCCTGCAATGATTCATCACTGACCTGGTCGGAAGTGTAGCGACGGATACTGCGACGCTCACGGATGCATTTCAAAATTTCATTGTCCATATCAATAAATTTAAATTGTTTCTGTGCAAAGGTAATGACATTTCTCCGAATGTGCAAATTTTTAGGGGATTTTCGACTAACCGAAAATTTCTCAGGAGGTCGATGGGTCGTAATCCGGACCTCACGCACCTAACGCGGCTTTCCTTGCGTACGCGCACAGAGCTTTTTCGATAAAATTTCTGTCACCTCGCGCAAGATAATCTATATCTGTGGGTTCCAATGATTTAAGAAATTGAGATCCTCGACTTTTCTTCCATATATCCGTCACGACCCTCGCACTCTTTTTACCATGAAATACTGGCTTTTTCAATAGGTGTAAGTTGCTTAACTCCTTATCTTATAATGATTTCCCGGAATCAGTCGACGAAGATTTCAGTCATTTTTATGATCTTCAACAACCATCAAGCAGACTAAGCAAAATGCAATGTGAAAATCCAGGTTCCTTTTCCTCGCGCACCTGACACACAAATAAAGTAATTGGTATACTGATATCTGATTTTCCTTTCTGCAGTCTTTCAAAACTTATCATCGTCTGGAGAATCCTCCCGGTGCAACTTTACGCCCATCGATTACTGCTTCCGAAAGATGACTTGAAAGAGGTCAGAAAAGAGAAGATATTCCGGTCAGGCTATACCTTTAAATAAGTATCTGAATATCAGATATTTGCAGACTGAAATTGTCGATTTTCCGGAAATCCACGTCTATTTCGTAAAAATCCATGACGTATTTGTTCGACATCCATTTCAAGAATAAAAAAATCCATGAAATGCAGAAAAAAATCCATGAAGTGGATTTTCAGAAGTCCGAAGCAGTGGTTTGGGCGAATTTGGGCACCGCCATCCGGCTATTTCGGGTAAGGTTGACTGCCGATGGTGGTGGGGTGGTTTTCCTTGGTGTCACTCTCCAAGGATCTCATTCATAGGAAAATAGATAAGGTACGCGTTAGGTGTAAGATTATTTATCCCAACCCGTGCTGTGCCGGTTTTTGGTACATCATTCGGAATATGGGATTTACTGTTTTTTTATGCTTTTTTCCTCTTTATATGAATAAAATATCAGATAATTTTGCAAATTTGTTCAAAAAAGTTTGGTGGTATGGAAAATAGATGTTACCTTTGCACTTAGTATTTTAAATACCGTAGAAAAACAAGTTTTATTAATAAATGATATTATGAAAAAAGAATTTAAACGTTTTTTTTTGTTATTGGCAGCACTATTGTTGCTTGGTGATGTCTCGTTGGAGGCAAGGGTCGTCAACATGAAGATTTATCCTTATTCGAAGGTTGAGGGTAATGCGTTGGTTTCAAAGAAAAATCATGCGAGCCTGTTGATTACCGACGGAGGAGTTAATAGCGACAGCACTATTACCTTGAAGAGTTTTACACTTTATTGTTATTATCCTGTCAAGCGTTACCGGTTTTATTTTTCTGATGGTAATACAGGCACATTAGATACATCCAATGTTACAGTAGACAAGCCGGATCTTTTTGACTGGAACGGTACATACTGGTATCTTAACGATACATTACAGGCAGTTCGTTATTTGAGATTTGAACTGAAAAAGGCTATTACTGTCGACAGTGTCATGGTAGTTTATTTTAGAAATACTGATGTGCATAACATTCCCTTTACAATAGGCAACACGGGATTTGCCACGTTTTATTCCAAGTACCAGCCATATCTGCTTCCCGAGGGACTTGTGGCGAAGACATACGTTCAGGATGGCGACAGTTTAACTGTCAGCTCGACGAGAGAAACCGGTAATGGCACCTACGCTTTTATACCGCAGGACTGTCCTGTTGTAATCCATGGTGATCCGGGCGTTCACTATATTCGTTATACTGTCCATTCCGGTCTTGAACGTCCGGAAAATTCACTTCGCGGTTGTGATGATGCCACCACTGTCACAGCTGATGACGGTCAGTATCTCTATAAGTTGTGTCAGATGCCTGATGATACCACATCCGTCGGATTCTTTTGGGACAGCACCGACGGAAAAACTCTTAATTGCTCACCCAATAAGGCATATCTGGTGATGGACAAGACTCAGATTGGCGGGAATGCTAAGTCGTTGGTTCGTATTTCCGGCACCGGAAGGCCGTCATCGATAGATTTCGTCCCTTCAGAGGATGATAAACCGGGTGTCTCCCCGGAATATTACGACCTTAACGGCGTGAAGACAGAGAAGCCTGCAAAGGGACTATATATAATCAAAAACGGACATAAAACCAGGAAAGGGATAATACGATGAAAACGAACAAGAAAAAGTACGAGAAGCCGACATTACGGATCATCAGTCACCAGGCGTCCCCCATTCTTGCCGCCTCCGGCGGCAACAACCGTCTTGACGCTTACGACGACTACTACGACGAGGAGCAGTTATAGAGTTTTCCGTGCTATATCCCCCATCACCAGGGCGCAGAGCCGGAAGCCGTATATGGCAGTGATATGAACCACGCTGCCGTTGACAGCCTTTTTCCTCGGGTCGTCGCTCTCGAGGGCGAACCTGTTTTGCGCCAGTTCCCCGCTGTACACGCAGCGGAACTTCTTCTGCGGGAAGGTACCGTCCTTTCTGAAGCGGCGTCGCAGAGATGCCGCGAGAGGGCAGCCTTTGACCTTCCAGAACTCCGCCACGGCGATCCTGTCGGGATCCGTCTTCAGGGCCGCCCCCATCGACGAGAACAGCGTAGCGCGGCTGCTGCAGGCGCGGAGGATCAGCAGCGCCTTGTCGGAGAGGGAGTCGATGGCATCGATGACATAATCGTAGTCGTCGAGGCGGAAGTCACCGGCCGTATCGGGGTTGTACTCCCCCAGGACGGCGTTGATGTCAGCCTCCGGGTTGATGTCGAGGAGCCGCTGCCGCAGCACTTCCACCTTCGGGCGTCCGACGGTGGAGGAGAGAGCCGGCAGTTGTCTGTTGATATTCGAGACGCTGACATTGTCGCTGTCAACGATGGTGAGGTGTCGTATGCCGCTGCGTACCAGTCCTTCGGCACACCAGCTGCCGACGCCTCCGACGCCGAAGAGGATTACTCTGGCGGTGGCTGTTCTTTGCATGATGTCGTCGCCGTAGAGGAGACGGGAACGGATGAAAATGTCGTTTTGAGTTGTCATGATCTGAAAATTTTATGATGAGGGGGAGAGGCTTCGCCAGCGAGGGGGAGAGTGAAAAACTCCCCCTCGAGGCGAGGGGGAGCTTATTATCTTGTTATTCCTGCGATCGGGGAAACCGTTATCCCACTATCCAGGAGACGAGGTATATCGTCAGAGGGATGGTGACGAAGAGGATGCCGACGAAGTCGATGATGGCTCCCGTCTTTATCATCTTCGTGATGGGGATATAACCGCTGGCGTAAACGATGGCGTTAGGCGGTGTGGATACCGGCAGCATGAAGCCGAGGGATGCCGACAGGGCGACACCCACTGCCACGGGGACAGGGGAGAGGCCGGCAGAAACGGCGGCGCCGATAGCCAACGGGCCGATCATGTTAGTGGCTGCGGTATGGGAGGTGAGCTCCGACAGCAGCAGCGCGGCGATACAGAATACTGCCACGAGGAGGAACTGCGACGGTTCGCCGCCCATCATCGCAATCAGACAGTCGCCGATCCATTTGGAAAGACCGGTCTGGTACATCATACCACCCATTGCCAGACCGCCGCCGAAGAGCAGCAGCGTGCCCCATTCGATACCCTCCATGGCCTCACTCCACTTGATAGGCATCTCGTGAGTGCGCCAGTTGGCCGGGATGAGGAACAACAGCAGGGCTCCCACCATGGCAGCGATAGCCTCGGGGAAGTGGGCGTTGAATGTCTTGCAGATCTCGGCGTCGCTGCCGAAGATGATGCTCAGGAAACCGGGAGTCACCCAGAGCAGCACTGCCACGATGAAACATACGAGAGTCACCTTCTGGGCACTTGTCCAGGCGCCGAGGTTTTTTACCTTCTCCCTGATGAAGTCCTGCGCCCCCTCGATATGGTCCACGTCAGCGGGGAACATCCTCCAGAGCACGATATACGCGATGATGAAGTATATCACCATGGCGATGAAGCCCCAGATCATCCACTGGAAGAACGATACCGAGATATCGCTCAGTTCGCTGAGGAAGCCCAGCATGATGATGTTGGGAGGCGTTCCGATAGGAGTGAGCACACCACCGATGGAACAGGCGTACGCCGTCATCAGCATCAGACCGGTGGAGTACTTGTATGTCGAGAGGTCGATGTCGCGGCCGTTGGCTGCCATCATCTCCTTGATAGCCTCGAGAAGACCCAGGGCGATGGGGAACATCATGGCGGCGGTGGCGGTGTTGCTGATCCAGCCCGAGCACAGGGCGCAGGCAAGACCGATGGCCATGAAGATCCGCTTGGGACTGTCGCCGACCCATTTCATCGACATTATACCGTAGGCTATTCGCTTGTCCAGTCCGTTGACCATCATGGCCTTGGCGATGATAAAACCGCCCATGAAGAGGAAGATCATCGGATTGGCGAAGGCTGCGAAGGCATCCTTCATCTTGACAACGCCGAAGACGACGCAGAGAGTGGGGCCGATCAGTGAGGTCACCGGGATCGGCACGGGTTCGGTAATCCACCACAGACAGACGAGGACCATGATCGCCAGAAGCTTGTGGGCTTCCACCGACAGGGCGCTGATCGGGGTGAACCATACTAGGAGAGCGAGGATCGGGGCGCCGATGGCTCCGATGAGTCTGCGCTTGGAATCGAAGGACGAGGAGCCCTTCCGATTGTGTTCTTTGGCAACCATCTCTGATTGCTTCTTGTGAACTTCTTGCATAATGTTATGTTAATATTAATATTCCTTTTCAGGTTTATAGCGTGCAAAGTTAGCGTTTTTTATTGAATATGTAACTTTTTTGTGAAGTTTTTTACTAAAATGCCTGATTTTTCCCCGGATTGTTGCAATGAGTGACATTTTGGCAGTGGTTTGGCATCGGGCATAGTGTTTGAAATTAGAAGAGCGAGGGGGAGAAGAAAAAAATAGGAGGAACAAAATATGACATTAGACAAATTCACAATCAAGGCACAGGAAGTTGTGCAGGAAGCCGTGAACGCAGCACAGAGGGGAGGACAGCAGGCTATAGAGCCGCTGCACCTGCTCAAAGGACTGACGGAAAAGGCTAAGGACGTGACCACGTATATCTTCCAGAAAGTGGGAGTCAACGCGGCACAGATAGAGAAGGTGGCTGATATGGAGATCGCACGCCTGCCGAAGGTGCAGGGGGGACAACCCTATCTCAGCAACGAATGTAACGAGGTGCTCGTCAAGGCGGAGGAGATGTCCAAAAAGATGGGTGACGACTTCGTGAGCTGCGAACCGATACTGCTGGCGCTGCTCACCGTCAACTCCACCGCCAGCCGTATCCTCAAGGACAGCGGCATGACGGAGAAGGAGACGCGCAAGGCCGTAGAAGAACTCAGGAAAGGGGAGAACGTAAGGTCGCAGTCGGCCGACGACAACTACCAGAGTCTGGAAAAGTATGCCAAGAACCTCGTCGAGGACGCACGCAACGGCAGACTCGACCCCGTGATCGGACGTGACGAGGAGATAAGACGTGTGCTCCAGATCCTCTCCCGAAGGACCAAAAACAACCCGATACTCATCGGAGAACCGGGTACGGGAAAGACCGCCATCGTCGAGGGACTGGCGCAGAGGATCGTGCGCGGTGACGTGCCGGAGAACCTGAAGAACAAACAACTCTACTCCCTCGATATGGGTGCCCTCATCGCGGGTGCGAAGTATAAGGGTGAGTTCGAGGAACGACTCAAGAGCGTCATCAAGGAGGTGACGAAGAGTGACGGTAATATCATCCTCTTCATCGACGAGATCCACACTCTCGTCGGGGCCGGAGGAGGAGAGGGGGCCATGGATGCCGCCAATATCCTCAAACCGGCGCTGGCAAGGGGCGAGCTGAGGGCCATCGGCGCCACCACACTCAACGAATACCAGAAATACTTCGAGAAAGACAAGGCCCTGGAGCGGCGCTTCCAGACGGTGATGGTAGACGAACCCGACGAGGTCGACGCGATTTCTATCCTCCGCGGACTGAAGGAGAGATACGAAAACCATCATAAGGTGAGAATTCAGGACGACGCCTGCATCGCCGCCGTGAAACTCTCGGAGAGGTATATCAGCGAACGGTTCCTACCCGACAAGGCTATCGACCTGATGGACGAGGCGGCTGCGAAACTCCGTATGGAGCGCGACTCCGTGCCCGAGGAACTGGACGAGATAACACGTAAGGTGAAACAGCTGGAGATAGAACGCGAGGCCATAAAAAGGGAGAACGACGAGGACAAACTCCAACAGCTCAACAAACAGCTCTCCGAACTCAAGGACCAGGAACAGTCGTTCCGAGCCAAGTGGGAGAGTGAGAAGGCTCTGGTGAACAAGATCCAGCAGGACAAGCTGAGGATGGAACAGCTGAGGTTCGAGGCCGACAGGGCGGAGCGAGAGGGCAACTACGAGAAGGTGGCCGAGATAAGATACTCGCGCCTGAAGGCTCTCGAGGATGATATCAACAATATCCAGAACCAGCTGAAGAGTACCCAGAACGGCGAGGCTATGATCCGCGAGGAGGTGACGGAGGATGACATCGCGGAGGTGGTGAGCCGGTGGACGGGAATCCCCGTGGCCAAGATGATGCAGAGCGAAAAGGAGAAACTGCTCCGCCTCGAGGACGAACTCCACAAGAGGGTCATCGGACAGGACGAGGCCATAAAGGCTGTCAGCGACGCCGTGAGACGAAGCAGAGCAGGGCTCCAGGACCCCAAACGCCCTATCGCCTCGTTTATCTTCCTCGGCACTACGGGTGTGGGTAAGACGGAGCTGGCGAAGACTCTCGCCGACTATCTCTTCAACGACGAGACGATGATGACGCGTATCGATATGAGTGAGTATCAGGAGAAATTCAGCGTCACCAGACTGATCGGAGCTCCTCCGGGATATGTGGGATACGACGAGGGGGGACAGCTCACCGAGGCCGTAAGGCGCAAACCGTACAGCGTGGTGCTCTTCGACGAGATCGAGAAGGCGCACCCGGATGTGTTCAACGTGCTGCTACAGGTGCTCGACGACGGACGGCTGACCGATAACAAGGGTAGGACGGTGAACTTCAAGAACACGATTATCATCATGACGTCGAACTATACCGAGGAGAGGCTCAGGGCCAGCGTGAGACCGGAGTTCCTCAACCGCGTCGACGAGATCATCACTTTCACGCAGCTGTCGAAGGAGCAGATCGCCGAGGTGGTGAGACTGCAGCTCGGCAGAGTGAAAAAGATGCTCCAGCCGCAGGGGATCTGCCTCGAGGCTACGCCGCAGGCTGTCGACTACCTCGCCACCGTGGGATACGACCCGGAATTCGGTGCACGGCCGGTGAAGAGGGCTATTCAGACCTATGTGCTCAACGACCTGAGCCGGAAGATCCTGGCCGACGAGGTGAGCCGCGACAAACCTATCATCATCGACTGCTTCGGAGACGGACTGGTGTTCAGAAACTGACATCCGCTGACGACAATATGAAAAGGGCGGACCGGAAACGGCCCGCCTTTTTTCGTGTCTGTATGCAGATTACTGCTGCGTCTTTATCACCTCCTTGATCTTCGCCTCGATCTCGTCGGCCAGCTCGGGGTTGTCGGTGAGCAGCTCCTTCACCGCATCGCGGCCCTGGGCCAGTTTGGTGTCGTTATACGAGAACCAGCTGCCGCTCTTCTTGATGATGTCGAACTCCACGCCCAGGTCGATGATCTCCCCGATCTTGGAGATACCCTCGCCGAACATGATGTCGAACTCGGTCTTGCGGAAGGGTGGGGCGACCTTGTTTTTCACCACCTTCACCCTCACGTGGTTGCCGATGACGTCGTCGCCGTCCTTGATGGCGGTGACGCGGCGGATGTCGAGGCGCACGGAGGAGTAGAACTTCAGGGCGTTGCCTCCCGTCGTCGTCTCGGGGTTGCCGAACATCACTCCGATCTTCTCCCTGAGCTGGTTGATGAAGATGCAGGTGGTGTTGGTCTTGCTGATGGTACCGGTGAGCTTGCGCAGGGCCTGGCTCATCAGACGGGCCTGGAGGCCGACGGCGCTGTCTCCCATCTCGCCCTCTATCTCCTTCTTCGGGGTGAGGGCCGCCACGGAGTCGATGACGAGGATGTCGATGGCCGACGAACGGATGAGCTGGTCGGCGATCTCGAGAGCCTGTTCGCCGTTGTCGGGCTGCGAGATAAACAGGTTGTCGACGTCGACGCCGAGCTTGGCGGCGTAGAAGCGGTCGAAGGCATGCTCCGCGTCGATGAAGGCCGCGATGCCGCCCTGTTTCTGCGCCTCGGCGATGGCATGGATGGCCAGCGTCGTCTTTCCCGACGACTCCGGACCGTAGATCTCGATGATCCTGCCGCGGGGGTATCCTCCCACGCCGAGGGCCAGGTCGAGGCCCACGCTGCCGGTGGGGATGACGTCGACATTCTCGATATGCTCGTCGCCGAGCTTCATTATAGACCCCTTGCCGAAGTCTTTCTCAATCTTCGAGATGGAAGCCTGGAGGGCTTTCAGCTTCTCGGCCTGCGCGTCCTGCACAGACTCTTGTGTTTCTTTTTCTTTTGCCATAGTTTTTATAGATTTATAATTCCAGATCTCCGTCGAACACCTCGTGCCAGGGCAGACCCTTGGCGTTGAGCTCGGTCATGAAGGGGTCGGGGTCGAAGTCTTCGACGTTCCATACGCCGGGTTTCTTCCACAGGCCCTTGACGAACATCATCGCACCGATCATAGCAGGCACGCCGGTGGTGTAGCTCACGCCTTGCATGCCGGTCTCCTGGTAGGCGTCCTGGTGCTTGCAGTTGTTATATATATAATAGGTGTGCTCCTCGCCGTCCTTGATACCGCGGATGCGGCAGCCGATGGAGGTCTCGCCGTCGTAGTTCTCGCCGAGGTCCTGGGGGTTGGGCAGCACGGCCTTGAGGAACTGCAGGGGCACGATGTTCACCTTCACCTTCTTCGCGGGGTCGTCGGCCAGCGGGGCTTCGTATACCAGCTCGTCGATACGGCTCATGCCGAGGTTCTGGATGCAGTCGAGGTAGGTGAGATACTGCTGTCCGAAGGTCATCCAGAAACGGGCCTGGCGGATGGTGGGGTAGTTCTTCACCAGCGACTCCAGTTCCTCGTGGTGGAGCAGATAGCTCTCCCTGGGCCCGATATTGGGGTAGGTGAGGGGCTGGTGGATCTCGAGGGGTTCGGTCTCGATCCACTGTCCGTCTTTGTAGTAGAGTCCCTTCTGCGTGATCTCGCGGATATTGATCTCGGGGTTGAAGTTGGTGGCGAAGGCCTTGTGGTGGTTGCCGGCGTTGCAGTCGACGATATCGAGGTAGCGGATCTCGTCGAAGTGGTGCTTGGCGGCGTAGGCGGTATACACTCCCGACACTCCGGGGTCGAAACCGCAGCCGAGGATGGCCGTAAGCCCGGCTTTCTCGAAACGGTCCTTGTAGGCCCACTGCCACGAGTATTCGAAGTGGGCCTCGTCCTTGGGCTCGTAGTTGGCGGTGTCGAGGTAGCTCACCCCGCATGCCAGACAGGCGTCCATGATGGTGAGGTCCTGGTACGGCAGTGCCAGATTGACAACGAGGTCGGGCTTGTGGGTGTCGAACAGCCGTTTGAGCTGTTCCACGTCGTCGGCGTCGACCTGTGCGGTCTTGATATCCATCGTGAGTCCTTTCTTGTGAATGGCGTCGACGATGGCGTCGCACTTCTCCTTCCTGCGGCTTGCGATGACGAACTCATCGAAGACGTCAGCATTCTGAGCTATCTTGTGGGCTGCTACAGTAGCAACGCCACCGGCTCCGATCATTAACACTTTTCCCATATTCTTCTGTTTTGGTTTATTTCAGTTCGTCGCCCCTGATTCCCAGGGCGTTCATCAGTGAATATCCGAGGATCTCCTGGCGGTAGTTGCCTCCCTGCATGGGCTGCATGGCGAAGAGGGTGATGCGGCAGTCGCCGTCGTAGCGCCCCAGCGTCGTCCTCACCATCCCGTATGTCTCCTCGTCGACGACGACCATCAGGCGTTTCACCCCTCCGGAGGAGAGCAGCGTGGTGATGATGTCGCAGAGATAATCCTCCTTGGTGACGATATCCTCCACGGCGTAGGCTCCGATAGCGAACTCCCCGAGGTCGTCGCGGAAGGCCCGGCCGTCGAGCCCGCCGTCGTAAGCCGAGGGGGTGAAGTTCTCCATGCGGCTGCTCTTCCTGTCGTGCACGATGACGGCCTGCACCTCGTTGTCTCCCTGACGGATGCCGCCGTCGAGGGCTATGCAGTCGAGCCAGCGGGCGATGTCGGCGTCGGGGATGCGGCGCTCGAGCATCCTCTCGAAGTTGACGATGAGGTCGAAGGCTACCTTGCCGGCGAAGTCGCCGTCAACGAGGATCACATTTTCGCGCCAGAGGGTATTTTTCCGTTTTTCACTGTTCATGTGTGCAAAGATAAGAATATTTTTTCATAATGCAAGCGAATAAATGAAAATATTAAAGATAAAAAATCAAAAATCATAGTATCACTTATCATTTTTATTATTACCTTTGCAGAAGAATATTACATAACTTAAAATATACAGGAGAAAAATTATTATGACAAGTATCTTAGAAGGACGCCCGGCGCTGAAGGCCGAGGTGGAGAAAATCGCGGAAGTGGCCGGATATCTCTGGCAGAAGGGATGGGCCGAGAGAAACGGCGGTAATATCACAGTGAACATCACGGAGCTCGTCGACGACGAGATCCGTCATCTGGCTCCCATCAGCGAGGTGAAGCAGATAGGGTGCACGCTGCCTCATATCAAGGGATGCTACTTCTACTGCAAGGGAACGGGGAAGAGGATGCGCGACCTGGCCCGCGCGCCGATGGACAACGGGTCGGTGATCCGTATCCTCGACGACTGCGCCTCGTATGTGATCATCGCCGACAATCCCGTGAACCCCACGTCGGAGCTGCCCTCGCATCTGATGGTACACGACCATCTGCTGGAGAAAGGGTCGCCCTACCGCGCGTCGCTGCACACCCATCCCATCGAACTCGTCGCTATGACGCATATCTGCAAGTTCCTCGGAAAGGATGTGCTGTCGAAACTGCTCTGGAGCATGATCCCCGAGACGAAGGCTTTCTGCCCCCGCGGACTGGGTATCATCCCCTACGAGCTGCCCTCGTCGGTGAAACTGGCCGAGGAGACGGTGAAACAGCTCGACGACTATGACGTGGCTATGTGGGAGAAGCACGGCGTCTTCGCCATCGATACCGATATCATGTCGGCCTTCGACCAGGTCGACGTGCTCAACAAGAGTGCTCTTATCTATATCGCCGCCAAGAATATGGGTGAGGAGCCCGAAGGGATGAGTGACGAACAGATGAAGGAGATGTCGGTGGCTTTCAACCTGCCGAAGTGATAAAGCATCGGCTGCCCTGACGATACGGCGGCAGCTGCGGATAACAGTAACGCCCCTCTGCGAGATGACCTTGCGGAGGGGCGTTGGTATTGTGTCTTATTCCTGAGGCTTCTTACAGCAGCTGCGGCAGGAACGACGATATTATCAGTACGACGATACCGATGACGAGTACCGTGATCGTCTTCTGCGAACAGCCCTTCCACTCCTTCAGGATGATTCCCCATACGTTGGAGAACACCACGTTGAGGGCCATAAGGATACAGAACGAGAAGGTGGTGAGCACCGGACTTTCGGTGAGGAAGCCCTTGCCGAGAGCCAGTCCGAAGAACTGACTGTACCACAATGCTCCGGCGAGGATGCAGAAGAGGATATTGTTGCCCCATACCGACGTCTTGCCGTAGTCGCTCCATGTATTGTTCTTATGGTTCTGGTAGAAGCAGTAAACGGCGTTGGTGAGGAATCCGCCGACGGTGACGAAGAGTGTCGCCGGGAGAGTCTTCACCATTTCCGACGACTCCGGGAAACAGACGTTCTCGCCGAACGACAGACCGACGTTGAAGCAGCCGCTCATCACTCCCGCGAGGAGGGCTATGGCGATACCCTTGGGGAAGTTGAAATCCTTCACGGCAGCCTTCTTCTCCTCTTCCGACAGCGACTGGGCCTTCATATTGCCGGCGATGCCGATGATGGCGATACCGATGAGGGTGACGATCACTCCGATGATCACCGAGCCCGTAAGCTTCTCCAGATGGCCTCCGTCGGGATATATCAGATGAAGCATCACCGGACCGAGGATGGTTCCCATGCCGGCGCAGGTGCCAAGGGCCAGCGACTGTCCGAGAGCCACGCCGAGGTAGCGCATCGACAGACCGAAAGTGAGACCTCCGATGCCCCACAGCACGCCGAAGAGCAGCGTCATCCAGATATTAAACGAGTTCTGCGTGTTGAAGAGCTCGAAGAGGGAGTGTCCCTCGGGCACTGCGAGGAGTGCCCCGAGGAACGGTATCACCAGCCATGCGAAGACACCCTGCACTATCCAGTAGGTTTCCCAGCTCCAGTCCTTGATCTTGTTGATGGGAACGTAGGAGCTCGACTGGCAGAAGGCGCCGATGGCGATTATTATCAGTCCTATTACGATGTCCATCGCTTATCTCTTTGAAAGGACGTCTTTTTCGTACTGCTGTATCTGCGCGATGTAATCCTCGCCGACGGGTACGTTGTTCTTCAGGTTGAAGTAGTCGAACACGGCGCCGAACGGCAGACTCTTTGCCTCCTCGAGGAGAGCCAGACGCTCGAAGTACTGTTCGTTGTCCTCGTATTCGCGGAGCTTGGGCAGCGGTTCGAGCAGTGCCTGGAGGATACACTTCTGAGTGGCGCGTGTACCGATGATGTAAGCTCCGATACGGTTGATGGATGCGTCGAAGTAGTCGAGGCCGACGTGTGCGCGGTCGAGGGCGTCGGCGCGGACCAGCTCCTTGAAGAGGTCGAGGGTCTGGTCGTTCATAATCGTCACGTGGTCGCTGTCCCAGCGTACGGGGCGGCTCACGTGGAGCATCAGCTCGGGAACGAAGAGGAGCAGTGACGCCACCATGTCGCTGACGTTCTCCGTCTGCTCGTAGTGACCGGTATCGAGGGTGTACATCACCTTGCGGCTGGCGCAGTATCCGGCGTAGAAGTCATGCGAGCCTACGGTGTAGCTCTCCAGACCGATACCGAAGAGTTTGGCCTCCACGCAGGCCTTCATGTCGGGAAGGTCTTCCGCCAGGATCTCGTCGAGAGAGGCTGCCAGTATTTCGCGGTATCTCTTGCGCTCCACGGTGAGGTCCTTGCTTCCGTCGTGAACCCAGATGTTCATGATACAGGGGTCGTTCTGTGCCTTACCCATGGCGTCGGCGATGCGGCGGCAGCGCTTGGTGTGCTCGATCCAGAAGTCGCGGATGCCCTTGTCGGGGTTCGACAGGGTGAGGTTGCCGCTCTTGGGATGCGAGAAGGATGTGGAGTTGAAGTCGAGCTTGAGGTTCTGCTCCTTGGCCCAGTCGATCCATCCCTGGAAGTGCTTCACCTCCACCTGGTCGCGGTCGACGAGCTGTCCGCCGAACTCTCCGTAGATCTCGTGGAGGTTGAGGCGGTGGTTGCCTGCGAGCAGTGTCTTCACGTATGCTATATCCTGGCGCACCTCGTCCACGTTACGAGCTCTGCCGGGGTAGTTGCCTGTAGCCTGTATACCGCCCGATGCAGCCTCTCCGCGTTCGAATCCCACCACGTCGTCGGTCTGCCAGCAATGCAGGGAGATAGGAATACGTTCGAGGGTCTCGATGGCCTTGTCTGTGTCGACACCGATGGCTGCATAGCGTTCTTTCGCTACGTCATAAGCCTGTTTGATCAATTGTTCTTTCATCTTTCTTCAGATTTTAGTCGTTTATAAATAATGTGTTATTTCTTTTTCTCTGTTATCTCGGTAAATTTCATGTATGCCGCGTCCCATTCCGTCTTGTCCTGGGGCTCGAAGCGCTTGAGTTCGAGGCTGTCGGCGATGATGCGCCGCATGTCCCAGATATCCGACACGTCGCCCGAGGCCTTCGCCTGAAGCATGATATTGCCGAGGGCTGTTCCCTCCTGCGGACCGGCGAGCACCGTCACGCCGCACGAGTTGGCGGTGAACTGGTCGAGGTATTCGTTTTTCGAACCTCCTCCGATGATATGGAGCACCTCGATGTCGAAGTCTGCCATCTCCTGCAGATATCCGAACACCTGCCGGTAGCGCAGGGCGAGGGAGTCGAAGATACAACGGCAGAACTCCGCGTAGTTGGAGGGCACGGGCTGCTTCGTCTGTTCGCAGTATTTCGTGATGGCCTCGACCATCGACGCGGGGTTGGCGAACATCGGGTCGTCGGGGTTGATGATACTCCTGAAGGCCTCGCATTCCATGGCAGCCTTCTGCAGGTCGGCGTGACTCATTCCCTGTACCTCGGGCCACTCCTTGCGGCAGCGTTCGTAGAGCCACATTCCGCAGATATTCTTCAGGAAACGTGTGGTGCCGTCGATGCCTCCCTCGTTGGTGAAGTTGCGGTCGTAGCTCAGCTGGTTGATGATGGCATCCTTGGTCTCGATACCCATCAGACTCCATGTGCCGCTGCTCAGGTATGCGAAGTTGGCGTTGCGCGCCGGTACCGCCGCCACTGCCGATCCGGTGTCGTGACCTGCCACTGCGATGACGGGAACGGCGCCCAGTCCTGTCTGTTTCTGCACCTCGTCGGTGAGCACTCCGATGCAGGTTCCTGGGTTCACCATACGTCCGAACTTCGCACGGCTGAGACCGAGGCTGGCGAGGAGCCGTTCGTCGAGCTGTTTCGTCCTCGGGTCGAGCATCTGGCTTGTCGAGGCGATGGTGTATTCGCACACCATATTACCGGTGAGCATATAACTCAGGGCGTCGGGGACGAAGAGGATCTTCGCGGCGTTCTTCAGCGCCGAGTTGTCGGCCCTCTTCATGGCGTAGAGCTGGAAGAGGGAGTTGAAGTTCATGAACTGTATTCCGGTGATGTTATACACATCCTCCTTGCTGATCTCGTATTTGAAGTAGTCCTCCATCACTCCGTCGGTATGGGGGTCCCTGTAGCAGAGAGGGTTGCGGAGGAAGGCCCCGTCTTCTCCCACGCATACGAAGTCGACGCCCCACGTGTCGATACCGATGCTGGTGATATTGATGTTTCTGCGGGCCGCTTCCTTGAGGCCTTTCACTATTTCGAAGTAGAGGGCGTAGATATCCCAGTAGAAGTGTCCTCCCACCTCCGTGATATTGTTGTCGAAACGGGTGATCTCGTCAAGAGTGATCTTTCCTCCGGCGAGAGTGCCGAGGATGGTTCTGCCGCTTGTGGCTCCCAGATCGACTGAGAAAAAATATTTTTTCTGTTCCATATTATATGTTTAGTATTAATAGTTTCGGTGCAAAGGTAGTGACAAAAAACGACAGCAACCCCCGTTTTTTGATTTTTAGACTTTGAAATTTGGTATGCCGCGGATATTATCTGAATTCGCTTGGTTTCCTGCCTGTCTTGAGCTTGAAGCGGGTGGAGAAATAGTCGGGAGTCTCGAAGTTGAGCTGGTATGCTATTTCCTTGATGGTGAGGTTTGTCGTGGTGAGCAGTTCCTTCGCCCTCTGCAGTTTCAGATCCTGCTGGTACATCGCGGGACTGATGCCGGTATACTCCTTGAACATCTTCCTGAAGAGAGAATAACTGATACCCATCTCCTCGGCGATCTGCTGTATCGTGACGGGCTCTTCCACCATCTCGCGGATCCTGAGCTGAGCCTTCTTTATCATGTCGACGTGCGACTGGTTTTTGTTGAGCTCGATGTTTCTCTCGAGCATATACATCAGTCCTATCATGTGGTTTACGATGCCGGCGAGCAACTGCTGCGAGTGGGCCGCCTCCTCCATGGCGGTGGTGTAGGCCGACTTGTATAGCGACACCAGCGCGTCTCTGTATCCCACGTGGTAGATCGGTTTTTCGGGGGTGAGGAATCCGGCGTTTGTCCTTACGTCCATATTCTGTCCTCTGAATCCTATCCAGTAGTTTTTCCATCCCGTCTCCGGGTCGGGCCTGTAGGAGTGCCATTCCCCGGGGAAGAGCAGGTGTATGTCGCCGGCTTTGAGTTCCGTCTTCTTTTTGACATGTTCGGAGACGAACCATCCCTTGCCTTCTACGGTATATAGCATCTGGTATTCGTCGAGCACCCTTCCCTTGTCGACGTCGAAATAGAAGCCGTCGGCATGTCCGGTGGTGGGGTATTCGTCGCCGGGCAGTATCTCTTCGTATCCCACGGTGTCGACGGTGAGGCCCCACAGCTTCTCCCGTTCGTTCGCCACCAGGTATTTACTTTTCTTCAGCATAGTTTGTTATCTTTTCTCTCTGCATTCGCAGGGTATCCACATCCAGAAGGTGGAGCCCTTGCCCTCCTCGCTGTTCACTCCGATATTGCCGCCGCATTTCTCCACTATGGCCTTGCATATCGACAGTCCGAGACCAGTCCCCTGCACGTAGTCGTTGAGTTTTACGAATCTCTCGAACACCCTGTCTTTCTTCTCCGCCGGTATTCCCGCTCCGGTGTCTTCGCAGAAGATGTAGAGTCCTCTCCGCATATATTCGTATCCCACCTTGATATGCCCCTTGCGGGTATACTTCACGGCGTTGGTGACGAAGTTGGTTATCACCTGGTTGAGACGGCTGGCGTCGAGTTTGGTGCGGAACATGGTGTAGGGGTTGACGGAGATGAATTCCACGTCGGGGTTGCTCACTCTCTGGGCCAGCGACTTGCATATATCGTCGAAGTTCTCGGCCCAGTTGACGTCGGTGGGGATGAGGTAGTCGGTGCCGGAGTCCATCTCGCTCATATACATCACGTCGTTGATAAGACGTAGCAGCATGTCGCAGTTGTTGGATATGATTCTGAGGAACTCCTTCTTGTCGCTGTCGTCGGCGGCCTCGAGGAGCTGCGAGAACCCGACGATGGCATTGAGCGGCGTCCTTATCTCGTGCGACATATTTGCGAGGAAGACGCTCTTCATCTGGTCGCTGTTCTCTATCTTCTTCGTCTCCTCCTTGATCTGGTTCTGGATGCTTATCAGCTCGTTCACCTTGGCTTTGTTGGCCTCCATGACGTAGTTGAGCATCTCCGACTGTTTCTTCAGTCTCTGTTCGGTGGAGAGGAAGTTGTCGGCGCTTTTCTTCAGCTGCATCGTGGTGAGTCGTTCCTCCGTCACGTCGAGGGCTGTCAACATCACATATTTGAGTTTTCCGTCCTCGTATATCGTCTTTGTCTGTATGTCGCAGTAGAAGTCGATATCGTATTTGGGCACCATCACGTGGTGGGAGCAGATCAGCGACTCGTCTTCCCCGAGGGGCACGCAGGGTCCGAGCATCCCGTTGAAGAGGTTGTATTTGCCCGGCACGTAAACGTCGAAGCGGTCGGTGCCGAACATCCTCTTCATCGCGTCGGTGGAGTTGAGCAGCAGTCCGTCCTTGTCGTATATGGAGATACCCATGAGCACCGAGTCGAGCAGCGAGGTGTATCGTGACACCGTCTCGTGGACGCTGTTTCTCTCGAGGGTCTCCTCGGTGATGTCGCGGTAGGTGAAGACCACCATTCCCGCGTCGCGCCGGCTTCTCCTGTCCATCGTGGCGGCGGTGATATCATAGTATTTCCATTTCTCGCGCCCCTCCGTTCCGGCGTTGTATCTCACGGTGGAGTGCATCGACCGTATCTCTCCGTCGATGATCCTCTGCACCTCGTCGAAGGCCGCCTTGTCGTCGGGATGCACCCTGCGCGCCTCTATCTGGCTGCCCTCCCACTGCATGGTGTTCCTGTCGAGGGATGCGAAGTGCATGTCTCCCAGGATGAGAGCCTCGTCGCAGATCTTGTTGAGCTCCGACATGCGCTCCTTGGCTTTCTGTATCCTGTTTTTCATAACCCTTCCGGCGAGCCACAGCACCACCGACACGGCGATGATGCCGGCGAGCCACCACAGTATCTTCTTCGCCGTATCTCCCATCTTTTCTTCCCCGGCGTCGGTGAACCATTTCTTCTGCAGGGTTTCCAGTTCGCCGGTCTGCACTATCTTCACCAGTTCGTCTTCCAGCGTCTGCAGTATGTCCTTGTCGGGACTGATGAAGTATACGTTGAGGTTGGGGATGTCGACGGACGACGACTTCACGTCCTTGAAACCGTATTTCTGTTTGGCCCACGTCGCGTTATAGTCGTTCCACAGCATATACTGGGCCTCTCCGTCGGTGATGCTCTGCAGTGCGGCATGCACGTCTGATGTCTCCTTGTAGTGGAAGTGGATGCCCCGTCTTTTCAGTTCGCTGATGCTGTAGTCGCCGTCCGACACCACGATGGTCTTCCCCCCGAGGGCGGCGGCCTTGATTATCTCGTGGGTGTCGCCGCTTCGCCACAGACTCAGGCTGTAGTATGCGATGGGGATGTTGCCGTAGTGGAACCCCGCGTCGGCGGAGTCTCTCGACACCAGTCCTCCGGTGCTCAGGTCGAAGTCGTTGCTTGCGAGCATCTCCCACTGTTTGTAGGAGTCCTGCATCACGAACTTATGCGGGATGTTGAGATTCTTGAGTAGGCGGTCGATGAGTTCGACGCAGTATCCCGCGGGATATCCGTCGTCGTCGAGATATTCGTACGGCGGATAGTTCCAGTCGCAGAGCACTCTCATCGGATTGTCCTCCGTAAATTTCTTTCCCAGCGACGACTTGGAGGCCGACAGGGGCAGTACTACGGCGAGGGTCAGCGCCAGAGTGATGATTATCCTTCTCATGCCTCCCTCCTTTCTTCCGCGGCCTTCCTTGCCGGGATCTTCACTGTAAACAGGCTGCCTTTGCCGGGCTTCGACTCCACGGTGATGCCGCCTCCCATCTGCTCCGCCAGCTCCTTGCAGAAACTGAGTCCCAGACCTGTTCCCTCGTCTTCGGCGTCGGTCTTTACGAAGCGGTCGAAGATCTTGTCTGTCATCTCCGCGGGGATGCCTCGTCCGCTGTCCGCCACCGTCATCACGATACCGTCGCCCTCATACTTCAGCGAGGCGTCGATCTGTCCTTCGGAGGTGAATTTCACGGCGTTGCCGAGCAGTTTGCTGAGTATGATATTCACGTTGGCGTCGTCGATCTCCACCACGCATTGTTCCGGTGTCGTCACGTTGAGCGTCACCCCTGTTCCTTCGAGCTCCCGCCGCGTTTCGTCGCAGGTCTTGCGGAACACGACGGCGAAGTCTGTCTCTTTCTTCTTGAATTCTATCATGTGTGCGTCGAGCTTGCTCAGGAAGAGCACGTCGTTGACGATCTCGAGCAGCAGGTCGCTGTTCTGCTGTATCTGTTCCACGAAGAACTGCGCCGTGGCGGAGTCGTCGACCTCCTTGAGCAGTTCGGCGTATCCGAGCACCGACTGCAGCGGCGTTCTCACCTCGTAGCTCATATTTTTCAGGAAGACGCCCTTGATGATGTTCATCTGGTCGGCCTCTTTCTTCTTCTCCTCGAGTATCTTCTGCTGTTCGGTGAGGTCGCTGATATCGCGGAGCAGCCCGACGTAGTTGCACGCCACCACGCCCTTGCGTTTCACTTCGGGGATGATGGTGAACTCGAACCTCTTCGGCTGGCCCCTGAACACCGTGTCGAGGGCCACGTTCCTTATCTTGTCGTCCTTGCCGAGGAGGTCGGCCATCTCCATGGCCTTGAGCTGCGAGTTGCCCTGCAGCAGCGCCATCCACTGCTCGCGGGTATACACCCTCTGCGCGTTCTCCGTCAGGTCGTCGACGATCAGCGTCTGGTCCGACATGCGGTAGAGGATGGTGCGGATATTGTTCTCCGCGAGCACCTGGTTGAGCTCCCGTATATATTCCTCGATATGGTCTTTGGCCTCCTGCGTCTTCTTCAGGTATTCCACCGACTGCATCTTGTATTCGTTGCGCTCGGTGATATCCACGAAGCTGGAGTTCACGCCGGTGAATTTCCCCTCCCTGTCGTATATCGGCATATACCGTAGTCTTATCACCGCCTTGCCGCTCTTGCGCCCTATCGCCGGGCAGCGCTCCGCCATCTCTGCGAAGTCCACCTCGAAGTCGGCCGACTTCACTCCCCTGTCGTCGAATTCCGCGAGATGCGGGCCCCACACGTCATGTGCCGTGAGCACTCCCGTTACCATTTCTCCGTCGGCCACCTGGAAGAAGTCGAGCCACTGGTCGTTGACGAGGGTGTATCTGAGGTCTTTGTCGGTGGTCGCTATCGCCATCATCGCGGTCTGGAACACCGTCGTGCGCCGCATCATGATATCCTTCTGCTGCTTGTCGCGCTCATACTGTCCCGTGATGTCCTTCGACACTCCGAAGATCTGTGTCGGGCGCCCGTTGCTGTCGGTGGAGAGTACGGCGGCGTTGATTTTGAAAATATGCTTTACGCCGTCGATATACTTGTCCGACACGAGTGTCATCTCGCTGGATGTCTCCATGCCGGTGAGCAGGTTCTTGCGCGCCATTCTGGCTATCTCGGCCGTCTCGGGGGTGTAGAATCCGAGGAACTTCGTCATGTCGATGCCGTCGAGCCGCCTGAACTCCTCGTCGTAGCGGTAGAACATCTTCTTGTCTACGTCGTAGGTCCACAGCTTCAGGTTGCCGGCCTTGAGGATCATCTCAAACTGCGAGTTTAAGATCTTCAGACTCTTGTTTTCCCTTGTCTCGATGCGCCGGTATATGATGTAGTATACGAGCAGCAGGAGGAGGCATCCCAGGGCCACGGCGCCGGCGATATAGAGCCATCCCGGCACTCCCTCGTGCTGTCTTCCGGGGTAGAACCAGTGCGTGTAGTCGTCGTAGAAGTCGTTACTGAGGGTTTTGGCCAGAAACAGGGAGTCGATGACGGCGAGCAGTTCTTTGTCGCGGCTTACGAAGGTGTAGGAGCTCGACTTCATCCGTTTCAGTGGCACCACCTCGACGGAGTCCATGTGGAACACCCTTCGGATGTAGTTGATGCTGTGCATGTTCCATATCACCTGCACGTCGTCTCCCGTCTGCACCTGCATCAGGGCCGCCTTCATGTCGTCCATCCTGGTGATATGGTCGGCCAGTCCCTTGTCTGTGAGGATGCCGTCGGCGGCGCTCTTTACGTGTACTATCACGTTCTGCCGGCTCACTTCGTCGAGCGACTCGATATGCTTGCGGCCTTTCTTGAAGGCCACTCCGTTCACGAGGTATGCGATGCTCTGGTGGGCGTAGCAGAAGTCGTTGCTCATCATGGTGGAGTAGGAGGCCCACGAGAGGTCGGCGCTGCCGTCTTTCACGTTGTCGAGGGCGTCCTGCCTGTCTCTCAGGGTGATGGTATAGGGTATCCCCATGTCGTCGAGTATCTTCGTGGTGATGTCGATATTTATTCCTACGGGATGCCCTCTGTCGTCACTGAAGGAGAGGGGCCAGAGGCTGTGCGCTCCCTCGACTCTGAGAGGGCGCTCCTTGGTATACCTGCTCCTGAGCTTCGCCAGGTTGCCTTCCGCCATGACGGGTTCCGCCGCCGATGCGAATATCATCAGCAGCATACAGGTGATTATCTGTGAGAACCGTTTCTTCATCAGTGGCGTTTCAAATTAGTAGATAAATAACAACTCTGCAAATGTAACGATTTTTTTTCAGACGGCCAAGAAAAAAACGATTATTTTGCCTTTTTGCCGTAATATTTCAGTAAATCGTCTCGAGGAGGTCGAAACTGCTCTTTGGCAGCTCCACTTCCACTTCGAGTCCTTCGGGCGAGCGGAGGGTGCACATCTTTCTCTTGCTGTTGAGGCGGTATAGGTGGTCGGTGTTGATGATCTGGCTGCGCCCCACCCTTACGAAGGCCTTGTCGCGGATCATCGCTTCGATGGCCGACAGACTGAGAAACACCGGCTCCGTCTTTCTGAACGTGGCCACTTCGGCGTAGTTGCCGTCGGCCTTGATGTATGCTATCTCCGCCTTCTCGAGGAATATCTTCCCTCCGACGGTGGGGAAGGCCAGCTTCTCTTTCTTCTGCTCGTCGTCTCTGCCTTCCTCCGCCACTTTCTTCGCCACCTTCTCTATCGCCAGGGCGAGCTTTTCCTTCTCGATGGGTTTGAGCAGGTAGTCGTCGGCGGATAGTTTGATGGCGTCCAGGAGATACTGTCTGTTGTCGTATGCCGTGGTGAAGATGACGTGTGGCAGTGTCATCTGCATCTTCAGTTCCTTGAGCAGCTGCATCGAGTCGGCGCCTCCGAGCTGTATGTCCATGAAGAGCAGGTCGGGTTTGTTTCTTATGATGCTCTGCATGGCGCTCTCGTAGGAGTCGCAGCTGTCCGTCACTTCGATCTTGTCGCCGAAGTCTTCGAGTTTCTTGAGGAGGGAGAGCCTCGGCAGGCGTTCGTCCTCCACCACTATGGTCGTCAGTCGTTTCATATCTTGTCGTCTTATCCTTGGAAATTGTCTTTGTTTTCAGAAATAGTCGTATTCCGTCGGCACGTGCATCACGAAGCGTGTCCCTGCGGCCCGTCCTTCTTCGTCGGTGATGTCGTCCACCTCCTGGTATATCTTTTTCCTGTTGTTCTGGTTGTATATCTCTATCTGTTCGAGCAGTATCTTCAGTCCCTGGCGTGTCGACTTGGCGTTTATTTTCCCGGCCGCCTCCCGTCCGATGCCGTTGTCGGCGACAGCCACGGCCAGGTATCCTTCGTTGTCGGGGTCGCTGCTGATGCGTATGTCGACTCTCCCTCCGCCGGGCTTGTTTCTCAGTCCGTGCTTGATGGCGTTCTGGCAGTAGGTGTGGAGTATCATGTTGGGCAGCTGCGTGTGCATGTCGACGCCCTCGCCGACGGTGATGCGGTAGTCGAGCTGTTCGCCGTATCTCATCTTCTCGAGCTCGAGGTAGGCCCTGGTGTATTCCACCTCTTCCTCCACCGAGCGCGACGCCCTGTCGATGTCCGACATGGTGGTGTTGGTGAACTTGGTGTATATCGCCAGGTATTTGTTTGCCGCGTCGCTGTCTTTGTTCATCATGAAGTATTCGATGCCGGCGAGCACGTTGGAGTTGAAGTGGGGTATGGCCTTGAGTCGTATGGCGTTCACCTGCAGTTCGTTGAGCTTGCGGTCTCTCTCGGCCTGCTGCAGTTTCTTGCGTGTCATCCTCCTGAACTGTTCCCTGAGGATGATGTAGAGGAAGATGAGCATGGCCAGTCCGTAGAGTGTCTGCACCCACCACTGCTGCCACCACATGGGTATTACGCTGAAGTCTTTCTTCGTGTGTCCCACCCTCGTTCCGAAGAGGTAGGCCTCCACCTCGATGTTATGGTTCCTGGGATTGGCGTTCTGTATTCTCACGTAGTGGTTCTTTGTCAGTTCCGACCATGCTCCTCCGTCGATCCTGTATCTGTATTCTATGTTTTCGGCGTCGGCGATGGAGATGGCGATAAACGACAGTTCTGTCACTCCCTTGGCTTTCTTCTCGTGGATATACAGTCGTCTGTCGCCGTGGCTCAGCATGAGCAGGTCGGGCCGGAATGTCGTCACCTGTTCCACCGACACCACCCATATCCTGCCGTTCCTGTCTTCGGCGATGGGGGCGCGCTGCGGCTCTATCGGCACAAAACCGTTATACCGGTTGAAAAACCGCTGCGCGCTGACTTTGTATTGTCTGTCGGCGCGTGCCACGACGAGGCCGTCGATGGTTCCGATGATCACGTATCCCTTCGGGGAGATATGCATCGACCTCACCTCGTGGCCTCTGAGCGCGGGGATGTTCTGCGAGAAGAGGGCTGCGCTGTCGCCTCTCACGATGAATACGGAGTCGGAGGAGGCATACCATACATTACCGTTGCCGTCGGTGCTGACGGCGGTGACGGGGTGGCGGCTGTCTTCATACGATATGCAGCAGGTGGTATCTCCGTCGGGCCCGATGCGGAGGAGTCCTCGCGAGGTGCCCACCCACAGCTGTCCTTTGCTGTCGGCCTCGGCGCAGAAGAGGCGCCGCCTGCCGTCGAGGATTTTTTCCGTCTCTTTCGTCCCGGGGTCGTAGAGGAAGAGCTGGTGGTAGGTGCCGGCGGCGAGCTTCTTCCCCCATCGTGCCAGAAATCTGTAGTCGCGCTCGGGCAGTCCGAGCCATGCGGCCCTTCCGTCTCTGTATGCCGCCACGTCGCGCGAACCGGCGAGGTAGACGGTGTCGCCGATTTTCGCGGCTCCCATCCTGAACGATCCTTTCTCCTCGATGCTGATCTCGCTGCCCGACCGTGTGCTGTGGTCGATGCTCACGATCCTGCCGTTCACGGTGCCGGCGATGATGGTCCCGTCGCCGTCGGCGGCGACGGCTCTCACCATGTCGCTCTGGTCGGTGAGGTCGTAGTTGTTGAAGTTGCCCTTGAAGAAGTTGTATACTCCGTGGTTGGTGGTCACCCACAGGTTGTCTTCCATGTCGATCATCATGCTGGTGATGATGCCGAAGTCTCCGGCGATCTTTCTCACCCATCCGTCGCGGTATACGTAGATGGAGTGGGTGTCGGCGATAAACATGGTTCCGGCGGCGTTGCAGCGCGCGAGGATGCCGTATTGGGTGTCGCCGAAACGGAAGGGGTATTCCTGCACGAGGCGCGGCGTGCCGCCTTCCTCGATGGTGTAGATGCCGGCGTCGGCGAGGGCGTGGAGCCTGCCGCCGGCTCTGATCACTGATGAGATGTCGCCGCGGCGGGATATCTGCACTGCCTTCTCTCCGTCGAGGAGGTAGAGGCCGTCGGGGGTGGGGATGTAGTATCTGCCACTGTCGCAGTATACGTTGTTGTGGGGTGTCATCCTGTCGAGGATCTCGTGCCTGGCGACGACTTCGACGCTGTCGCTGACGATCCTGCAGATGGCTCTGCCGCTGCCGTCGGGCCTCTCCGTGATGACGGTCTTCTCGGGCAGGTCGTCGGAGTTGTCCTCGTTGAGCTCCATATCGCCGTAGAGGGGCGTGGGCACGGTGGCGTCGGGGTATACGAGCCAGCGGTGGGAGGGGCCCCAGGCGTAGACGGTGGCGCTGCCGAACTGGGAGAACTTGACGATGTTTTCTCTCGAGCCTTGGAGGAAGGGGCGGAACCTGAGGCCGTTGTATCTTACGAAGCCTGACAGGGTGCCGATGTATATGAATCCGTTCTCCGACTGCCATATCGTCTCGGTCTGCATCTGGGTGAGTCCGTCGTTGGTGGTATAGCGGCGGTGCCCGGGCACGCAGGATATTATCCTTTCTGCCTGGGTGTCGTGGGCCTGCAGCGGCATGATGTCGGCGGCGAGGATCAGCAGCAGTGTCAGTAGCGGCTTTCTTGTCATCGTGTGCAAATATACGAGTTTTTCGCCATACGGGAAAGTTTTTCCTTACTTTTTATTTCTAAAAAAATCTTTCGTCCTCCCAAACCGCCGTTTCGTCCTCCGTGGAGGCCGTTTCGTCAAAAGCGGCGGCGTTTTCTTTGACGCTCCGGGATTTTTTCATACCTTTGCACCCGAGTTAATTCGTTACGTTTTGTTAACGTTATGTTTGGAAGTAATACGAATATACTTCTCTAATAATTATTACATTATACAATACTGGGGTCTCCGTTTCTGTGAAGAAGCGGGGATTTTTGTTCTCCCCCATCTCCCCCTCGCTGGCGAGGGGGTGTCAGGCGAAGCCTGACGGGGG
>Ga0065709_1000080_pt1 | contig 26257 bp, 18 predicted proteins | sample Hoacrofraction14_2_FD_59096 | JGI IMG/M metagenome (GOLD analysis project Ga0065709, IMG submission 59096) | Hoatzin crop microbial communities from Cojedes, Venezuela, sample from fiber fraction 14 v1 | ecosystem: Host-associated > Birds > Digestive system > Esophagus > Crop | place: Venezuela...
CTCGTTAGAAACGCCTTAATAGATTAGAAAACAACCATATAGCCCGTCATTTGACATGATGCGACGCCCGGTGAGGGTGGCGCACATTGTTGGCACGGGTAGCATAATTTACCGCAACCATAACCGCAATAGTGGGCGATGCAGGTGCCGCAAGATGGGCACGCGACATCGCAGCGGTGTCTTCCCTCTCCCCAACAATCAACGAAACAATTATTTATCAACCATAAAATTTTTCAACAACCAAACTATGATTATTGTACCCGTAAAGGATGGCGAGAACATCGAACGCGCCCTCAAGAAATTCAAGAGAAAATCAGACCGTACTGGCATCATCAAGGAGCTCCGTGCCCGTCAGGCATTCCAGAAGCCTTCGGTAACTAACCGCAAGAAGATGATGAAGGCTGAGTACGTACAGAGCCTGCGCGCTCGCGAGGAGTAATCCCGCCGACATCCATCAATCATACCGCCATGGCAGCAAAAGCCATGGCGGCTTTGTTTCTATTAGGCGTTAGGTTTTAGGCTTTAGGCTTTAGGGGCTCACGCAGACCTTTTGTCAGAGTTAAGAGTGAAGATGAAGCGCGTGCCGCGCTGTAGGGTTTTGCACGCAGACCAGCGCAGACCAGCGCAGACCTATAATTTACTACCTAACGTCATCCAAAAAGTGGCAGAGGCTTGGCACCCAAAACAATGGATGCTGGGTCATAGTTATTTTGTTTTGGGTGCCAAGTCTTTTTCTGAGTGCCATGTTCCTAACGCTTAACGCCTAAAGCCTAAAACCTAAAGCCTAACGCCCAATGTCTAAAAACAAATGCCTAAAGCCTAAAACCTAAAGCCTACTTATTATAAATATGAACGCGCGCGCGAAAAAAAGTGGGTGAGAAATTTGGAAAGTCGAGATGTTTTCACTACATTTGCACAAAACAAAAGCCCGCGTAGCCGTTGCCGCGCTATCATCCGGCAGCGTGCCCAGAGAGCGAGGCAGTAGACAACACATTAATTATCAACCCGCCCCATGCGTTGGGGCATTAGCAAAAGGAGGATAATATGGACATTAAGATTAACGCCATCCACTTTGACGCGACCGAGAAATTGCACGATTTCATCAACAAGAAACTCGACAAGTTATGTCGTCACCACGAAGAGATTGCCGTGGCTGAGGTAAACCTGAAAGTCGTTAAACCCGAGACAGCGATGAACAAGGAGGCAGCAGTGAAGCTGCTGGTACCGCAACGCGAGGATATGTTTGCCTCGAAGGTTGCGAACACATTTGAGGAGGCGGTTGACCAGTGCATCGATGCGCTGAAACGTCAGCTCGAGAAGCCCCGCAATGATTCTCGCAAGGGTTAGGGCCCACAACACGGTGAACCGCATCCCGGTGGTCCTCGCCACTAAGCCACACACCTAGGTGACTACACTCGGCTCGCTCGATGAGCCACGATACCGCGCCGCACCCCAATCCTATCGGGTGCGGCGCTACTGTGCAGGAGGGCCTCACGCAGACTACGCAGACTACGCGGACTTAATATTTTAGACCTTGAAGCATGTGGAGGGTGTGTCAAAAGTTAACGTGGGGTTAAGGCTCGGAGAGCCTTCTTTAACCTAACCTCAGGCCGAGCGGAGCGATAGCGAAACGCGAGACCTGAGGCTAGGTCCACCATTGCGATAGAGCCTCGGAGAGGGTCGTTTGAGGGCTGCAGGCATGGGCATGGCAACGATGCTGCAATCAAGGGAGCCTCGCCGAGGCTCATCATTGATAGTCGTCTTTGCCTCAGGTCTCGCGTTCGCTGACGCTCCGCTCGGCCTGAGGTTAGGTCAAGGACGGCTCTCCGAGCCTTTCCTCTTATCTTCTAGTTTTGACACACCCTCGAACAATATATTGTCCTTGCCCCAGGACTCGCGTTGCTCGCCCTGAGGTTACCAACCTGGCGGCTCTTCGAGCCTCTTCCTGCTCTATAAAATTTAATGTCGGTGGAGGTTTGTGCGAATTTTTGGGATTTTGGGGTCGCGGGGGGATGAAGGTGATTTACAGGGGTTTAGGGTGGCGGGGTGGATTTTTGGGGAGTGTTGTTGAAAGTTTTTTTGAAAAAAAAGTGGATTTTTGCTTGCCAGTTTAAAAAATGTGCGTAACTTTGCACCCGCTTGAACGACAGACAGTGGTCTGTGATAAGAACAAGCCTCTTTAGCTCAGTTGGCCAGAGCACGTGATTTGTAATCTCGGGGTCGTTGGTTCGAATCCGACAAGAGGCTCAAGCCAGCAAGGCGCAAATGGGTAGATTCCAGAGTGGCCAAATGGGGCAGACTGTAAATCTGCTGCTTTCTAGCTTCGGTGGTTCGAATCCATCTCTACCCACGAGAAGACGCGGCACGTGGCCGTGGAATTGCGGAAGTAGCTCAGTTGATAGAGCATTAGCCTTCCAAGCTAAGGGTCGCGAGTTTGAGCCTCGTCTTCCGCTCAAGAAAAGATTGCCAATGTAGCTCAGGGGTAGAGCGCTTCCTTGGTAAGGAAGAGGTCGCGGGTTCAATTCCCGCCATCGGCTCAAGATTGAATACCTCGCTTCGCCTCTCAATGATCGTGCAAGGCATCACTGTGGGGGCGAAGTGTGATATGCAATTAAGAGAGCAATTAACTCACTCATTAAAAATACGTATTTTAGTTTATTATGGCAAAAGAGAAATTCGAAAGATCAAAACCGCATGTTAACATCGGTACCATCGGTCACGTAGACCATGGTAAAACCACGTTGACCGCCGCCATCACGACCGTGCTGGCGAAGCAGGGTGACATTTCGGCCGACAGCGTTCGCTCGTTCGACTCGATTGACAACGCTCCCGAGGAGAAGGAGCGTGGTATCACCATCAACACTGCTCACGTGGAGTATGAGACCAAGAACCGCCACTATGCACACGTAGACTGCCCGGGTCACGCCGACTATGTAAAGAACATGGTAACTGGTGCTGCTCAGATGGACGGTGCTATCGTGGTAGTAGCTGCTACTGACGGCGTTATGCCTCAGACTCGCGAGCACATNCTGCTCGCCCGTCAGGTGAACGTTCCCCGCTTGGTAGTGTTCCTGAACAAGTGCGATTCGCCCGATGTTGACGACGAGATGATTGAGCTGGTCGAGATGGACGTTCGCGAGCTCCTGAGCGAGTATGACTTCGACGGTGACAACACTCCCGTTATCAAGGGTTCGGCCCTGGGTGCACTTCAAGGCGACGAGAAGTGGGAGAAGACCGTTCTGGAGTTGATGGACGCTGTAGACGAGTGGATTCCTCTGCCTCCGCGTGATAAGGACAAACCGTTCCTGATGCCTATCGAGGACGTATTCTCGATTACTGGTCGTGGTACNGTTGCCACTGGTCGTATTGAGACTGGCGTTGTGAAGGTTGGTGACGAGGTTCAAATCATGGGTCTGGGTGCCGAGATGAAGTCGGTAGTTACTGGCGTTGAGATGTTCCGCAAGATCCTCGATGAGGGTGAAGCTGGTGACAACGTAGGTCTGCTGCTTCGTGGTATCGACTACAAGACCATCAAGCGTGGTATGGTAATCTGCCATCCCGGATGTGTTAAGCCTCACGATCACTTCAAGGCATCGGTTTACATCCTCAAGAAAGAAGAGGGTGGCCGTCCACACTCCGTTCCACAACCACTATCGTCCGCAGTTCTACATCCGCACGCTCGACGTGACTGGTGAGATCATGCTGCCCGAGGGTGTTGAGATGGTAATGCCCGGTGACAACGTTGAGATCGACGTCAAGCTGATTACTCCCGTAGCATGCAGCGAGGGTCTGCGCTTCGCCATCCGCGAGGGCGGCCGCACCGTTGGTTCGGGTCAAATCACTAAGATTCTCGACGACTAATCGTCAAGCGNTTTAAAACCAAACAACAAGGGTCGCTGGTGCGAGTATCCAGCAACGATGCAACGGCCAGCGACCCATTTTTTACGGGAATAGCTCAGTTGGTAGAGCGACGGTCTCCAAAACCGTAGGTCGTGAGTTCGAGCCTTACTTCCCGTGCAAGAAACAAGAAATAGAGAAAAAATGTTTAAAAAGATACTTACGGATATCCAGGAGTCTTATAACGAGTTAGTTCATAAGGTAACCTGGCCGACAAAGAGCGAGCTAGCCAACAGCACGGTCGTGGTAATGGTTGCTTCCATCATTCTCGCGCTCGTGATTTGGGTAGTTGACTTGGGCATCAACGAGCTGATGCACCTCATCTATGGCGTAAGCGCCTAAGGGTGTGTGCTTAAATCGGTAAGGCGATGTTCAAGCGTGTGCGCTGCGACGGGCAAGGGCAGCTGCGAGGTTCATTAAGCGTGAGCGAGGTGACGAGGCGGCATGCTCGGTGTGCGTGCGGTGCACAAGTTGTCAACTAAAGCGCCTCCCCTGTCGAGAAACAAAAACTATCACCAAACTACCAATTCAAGAACGAGTCAACACGTATGGCACAAGCAGAGAAAAAGTGGTACATTCTGCGTACCATCTCGGGAAAAGAACTAAAAGTGAAAGAGTTGCTCGAAGCAGCGCGACGTAACGACGCCACGCTGGAGCGTTGCATCTGTCAGGTACTNGTTCCTACCGAGAAAGTGCTTACCACGCGTGCCGGCAAGAAGGTTCAGAAAGAGCGNATCTTGTTCTCGGGCTATGTGTTTGTAGAGGCGATATTGACAGGCGAGGTCGAGAATTTCATCCAGAACTCCACCAATGTGATCAACTTCGTGCGTCAGCGCGAGGGNGGCAAGCGTCCTGAGCCCGTTCCCGAGGCCCAGATACGCAACATGATGGGTCATGCCGAACAGATTGAGGCCGAGGCCGACGATGAGAACAACAACTTCATGGTCGGTGAGGCAGTGAAGGTCAACTATGGGCCGTTCAACGGTTTCCATGGNGAGATNAAAGAGGTCAATCGTGAGAAGCGTGAGCTGACTGTGATGGTGAAAGTNTTNGGACGAGAGACTCCTCTGAAGTTGGACAATTCGCAAGTAGAGCGTGAGTAAGGGTACATGTTACGGTGCTCGAGCTGGCGCAAGTAGAGTTAATTTGTAAAAGAACAGAACAATGGCTAAAGAAATTGCTGGACAGATCAAATTGCAGATAAAGGGCGGAGCAGCAAACCCTTCGCCGCCAGTAGGACCTGCACTGGGTTCTAAGGGCATTAACATCATGGAATTTTGCAAGCAATTCAACGCCCGCACTCAAGCCAAGGCTGGCAAGGTGCTTCCTGTGGTTATCACGTTCTATGCCGACAAGAGTTTTGACTTCATCGTNAAGACGTCGCCGGTTCCCGTGCAACTGCTCGAGGCAGCGAAGGTCAAGGGAGGTTCTGGTGAGCCCAACCGCCGCAAGGTGGCAAGCGTGACCTGGGACCAAGTGAAGGCGATTGCCGAAGACAAAATGCCTGATTTGAACTGTTTTACACTCGCCTCGGCCATGCGCATGGTCGCCGGCACAGCCAGAAGTATGGGTATCACTGTTAAGGGAGAATTTCCCGAGAACGTTTAAAACTTCAATTGAACAATGAGCAAACTGACAAAGAATCAAAAGTTGGCTAATGCCAAGATTGAAGCTGGTAAGACCTACACCCTGGATGAAGCGGCGTCACTGNTGAAGGAGATCACGTTCACCAAGTTTGATGCGTCGGCCGACATCGACGTACGCTTGGGCGTAGACCCCCGCAAGGCCAACCAGATGGTACGTGGCGTGGTTTCGTTGCCTCATGGAACTGGCAAGCAAGTGCGCGTGCTGGTACTGTGTGGTCCCGAATCCGAGGCTGCTGCTAAGGAGGCTGGTGCCGACTATGTAGGTCTTGACGAGTATATCGACAAGATTAAAGGTGGCTGGACCGACGTTGACGTGATTATCACGCAGCCGCAGATTATGGGTAAGGTAGGTCCTCTGGGCCGAGTACTGGGTCCCCGTGGCCTGATGCCTAACCCCAAGAGCGGTACTGTGACNCCCGACGTTGCNAAGGCTGTCAAGGAAGTAAAACAGGGTAAGATTGACTTCAAGGTCGACAAGGGTGGTATTGTGCACACGTCGATTGGTAAGGTCAGCTTCACGCCTGCTCAGATTAAGGAGAATGCGCAAGCTTTCATCCAGACGCTGATTAAGCTGAAGCCGGCAGCNGCCAAGGGCACATATATCAAGAGTATTTATCTTTCGAGTACAATGAGTAAGGGTCTCAAGATTGACCCGAAGTCGATTGAGGCTTAACACTTAAATTGAATCAGAAAAATGAAGAAGGAAGATAAATCTTTATTGATCGAGAAGATTAAGGAAACGCTGCAGCAATACAACGTTGTTTACTTGGCCGAGACGACTCAGTTGAACGCCGAGAAGACCGTTGCGTTGCGTCGCGCAGCCTTCAACGCCGGCATCAAGATGATGGTGGTGAAGAATACCTTGTTGAAGAAGGCCATGGAGCAGTTGGATACCGACTACTCGGGTCTATATGGTTCACTNGCAGGCTCGACGACCCTGTTGCTTAGCGACACGGGCAATGCCCCTGCTAAACTNATTAAGAGTTTCCGCCAGAAGAAGGAGACGATACCTGCCCTGAAGGCTGCTTTTGTCGAGGAGACCGTCTATGTAGGCGAGGAGAACCTCGATGCACTGGTAGCAATCAAGAGCAAGAACGAGCTNATNGCCGACGTTGTGGCCTTGCTGCAATCGCCTGCTAAGAACGTTGTATCGGCTCTGCAGTCGGGTGGCACCAAGCTTCATGGTGTACTGGAGACCCTTTCCAAGAAAGAAGCATAACAAACTTAGTAAAAACAACAACTACTTAAAATCATACTACAATGGCAGATTTGAAAGCATTTGCAGAACAACTGGTTAACCTTACCGTAAAGGAAGTTAACGAACTTGCTCAGATTTTGAAAGAAGAATATGGCATCGAGCCCGCTGCTGCTGCAGTGGCCGTAGCTGCTGGTCCCGCCGCTGGTGGTGCTGCAGCCGCCGAGGAGGAGAAGACCTCGTTCGACGTTGTGCTCAAGTCGTTTGGCGATCAGAAGCTCCAAGTCATCAAGAAGGTGAAAGAGCTCCTGAGCCTGGGTCTGAAGGACGCTAAGGACCTCGTTGAGAAGGCTCCCGCTCCCATCAAGGAGGGTGCTACCAAGGACGAGGCCGAGGGCCTGAAGAAAGAACTCGAAGCACTGGGTGCCGAGGTAGAGCTTAAATAATAACGCCTGAATATCAGGTGTTTAGGTTAAGAATCCCCAAACTTTGTCGATTCTTAACCTTTTTGTGTCAAAACTTGTGCAGGGCCCAAGCCTAATGCATTAGTTACCCCACGGTGGGAATAAAGAACTAACCAGGACAAGCCCTGCACATTTGTTTTGCACACAACGANTTCCCCCTCCCTCCTCCCCTACTACTGCGTGCCGCGCGCGCTGGCGAAATAACCCTGTGCGCGAGAGGCCAAGTACCGCGATGGCGCCCCACTCCACCCCGCCGTGGGTGAGCGAGAGCCTGCTGCAAGCGAGCAGCAGAGCGCGGGCGACAGACAAGACAGACCTGTGTAACGCTCACAACGTCACTTGCTCTCATCTACAGAAGAACTGAGTTCACCCAAATCTTACAATACTCAATGTCAGTATCCAACCAAAAACGCGTAAATTTTGCACGTGTCAAGAATCCTTACAGTTATCCCGATTTCCTTGACGTGCAAATTCAGTCATTCCGCGACTTTCTGCAATTAGACACGCCCACCGAAAAGCGTAAAAACGAGGGGTTATATAAAGTTTTCTCGGAGAACTTCCCCATTGCCGATACCCGGAACAACTTTGTGCTCGAGTTTCTCGACTACTACCTTGATCCCCCGCGTTACTCGATTGAAGAGTGNCTCGCGCAGGGACTTAGCTACAAGGTGCCCCTGAAGGCGAAGCTCAAGCTATACTGCACCGACCCCGACCACGAAGACTTTGCCACGCAGATACAGACCGTGTATCTGGGCGAGATTCCTTACATGACCCCGCAGGGTACGTTCATCATCAGTGGTGTGGAGCGTGTGATTGTATCGCAGCTGCACCGCTCGCCGGGCGTCTTTTTTGGTCAGAGCATGCATGCCAACGGCACGAAGCTCTACTCGGCNCGTATCATTCCCTTCCGCGGCAGCTGGATAGAGTTTGCCACCGACATCAACAACGTGATGTATGCNTACATCGACCGCAAGAAGAAATTGCCGGTNACGACGCTGTTGCGTGCCATCGGGATGGAGACCGACAACGATATCATCAAAACCTTCGGGCTGGCCGAGGAAATCAAGGTCAACAAGACCAACCTGAAGAAAGCGATAGGCCGCAAGCTGGCTGCGCGCGTGGTNCACACCACCACCGAGGACTTCGTCGACGAGGACACNGGCGAGGTAGTATCGGTAGAGCGTAGCGCTGTNATTGTGGACCGCGACACCGAAATCGACAACGAGAACATCAACGACATTCTCGAGAGCGGTGCCACCACCATCCTGCTCCATCGCCAGGATGTGAACACGAGCGACTATCAGATTATTTTCAACACCCTCACCAAGGACCCGTGTAATAGNGAGAAAGAGGCCGTTAACTACATCTACCGGCAGCTGCGCAACGCCGAGCCACCCGATGACCAGAGTGCTCGCGAGGTGATTGCNAACCTCTTCTTCAGCGAGAAGCGCTATGACCTGGGCGAGGTGGGCCGTTTCCGCATCAACAAGAAGCTCAACCTTGATATTCCCGCCGACAAGCGNGTGCTCACNAACGAGGACATCATCGAGATTATCAAGTACTTGATTAGCTTAATCAATAGCAAGTCGAATGTCGACGACATCGACCACCTGAGCAACCGCCGCGTACGCACCGTGGGCGAGCAGTTGTATCAGCAATTCGGCGTGGGCTTGGCGCGCATGGCACGCACCATCCGCGAGCGCATGAACGTGCGCGACAACGAGGTATTCTCGCCCACCGACCTGATTAACGCCAAGACCATCTCGAGCGTTATCAACACCTTCTTTGCGACCAATGCGNTGTCGCAATTCATGGACCAAACCAACCCGCTTGCCGAAATCACGCACAAGCGCCGTATGTCGGCCCTGGGTCCTGGTGGTCTGTCGCGAGAGCGTGCCGGCTTTGAGGTGCGCGACGTGCACTACACGCACTACGGCCGTCTGTGCCCCATCGAGACCCCNGAAGGTCCNAACATCGGTCTGATTTCGTCGCTGTGCGTTTATGCCAAGATTAACAACCTGGGCTTCATCGAGACCCCCTATCGCAAGGTCGAGAACGCCCGCGTGAATTTAAATAATGACGAGATTGTATATCTCACTGCCGAGGCCGAGGAAGGCTTGAACATCGCGCAGGGTAACGCACCGCTCAACGACGATGGTACGTTCCAGCGCACGCGTGTTAAGGCCCGTCTCGANGCCGACTTCCCCGTGGTATCNCCCGAGGAGGTNCAGCTCATGGACGTGTCGCCGCAACAGATTGCNTCGATTGCNGCAGCCCTCATCCCNTTCCTCGAGCACGACGATGCTAACCGCGCCCTGATGGGTGCNAACATGATGCGCCAGGCAGTGCCCCTGCTGCGCACCGAGGCTCCCATCGTGGGTACCGGTATCGAGGCCCGACTGGCCTACGATAGCCGCACGCAGATTCAAGCCGAGGGCGCTGGCGTGGTCGAGTATGTCGATGCAAGCACCATCCGCGTGCGCTATGACCGCACCGAGGACGAGGAATTCGTCAGCTTCGAGGACGCAGTGAAAGAATACAGCCTGCCCAAGTTCCGCAAGACCAACCAGAGCACGACCATCGACTTGCGTCCCATCTGCGAAGTTGGCCAGCGCGTCAACAAGGGCGACATCCTCACCGAGGGCTTCTCGACCGAGAACGGCGAGCTCGCCCTNGGTCGCAACCTCAAGGTTGCTTACATGCCGTGGAAGGGTTACAACTACGAGGACGCTATCGTGGTTAACGAGCGCGTCGTTCGCGAGGACATCCTNACCTCGGTTCACGTCGACGAGTANCAGCTCGAAGTGCGTGAGACCAAGCGCGGCATGGAGGAACTCACTAACGATATCCCCAACGTGAGCGAGGACGCTACCAAGGACCTCGACGAGCGCGGTATCATCCGCGTGGGTGCTCACGTGATTCCGGGCGACATCCTCATCGGTAAGATTACNCCTAAGGGTGAAAGCGACCCGACTCCCGAGGAGAAGNTGCTGCGCGCCATCTTTGGCGACAAGGCTGGTGATGTGAANGATGCTTCGCTCAAGGCCAACCCGTCGCTCAAGGGCGTGATTATCGGCACCCGCCTGTTTGCNAAGGCTGCCAAGCGTCGCACGCGTGGCGCCGACCCCGAAATCGAGGCGTTGAAGAAGGAATACACCCAACGTCAAGAGGAACTACGCACGCTGCTCAACGACAAGCTCGCNAAGCTCATCGAGGGCAAGACCTCGCAGGGCGTGAAGGACGATGGTAGTGGTACCGAAATCGTGGCTAAGGGCGTGAAGTTCAGCCGCGGCATCATCGAGGCGATGACCTACGAAGACCTCGAGAGCGCCAACTTGAGCCGCTGGACCACCGACAATCACCGCAACGACATGATTCGTGCGCTGATTACCAACTTCTTGCGCAAGAGCAAGGCCCTCGACGCCGAAGAGCGCCGCAAGAACTTCGATATTACCATGGGCGANGAGCTCCCCTCGGGCATCATGCAGCTGGCCAAGGTTTATGTGGCCAAGAAGCGCAAGATTGGCGTGGGTGATAAGATGGCCGGTCGCCACGGTAACAAGGGTATCGTCTCGCGCGTGGTTCGTCAAGAGGATATGCCCTTCCTGGCCGACGGAACGACGGTCGACCTGGTGCTGAACCCGCTGGGTGTGCCCTCGCGTATGAACCTGGGTCAGATTTTCGAGGCCGTTCTGGGCTGGGCCGGCAAGGAGCTGGGTGTGAAGTTTGCAACGCCCATCTTCGACGGTGCATCGCTCGACGACTTGAACGAGTGGACCGACAAGGCTGGACTGCCCCGTGGTGGTCGCACGCAGCTTTACGACGGCGCCACCGGCGAGCCGTTTGACCAGAANGCGACCGTGGGTGTGACCTACTTCCTGAAACTGGGCCACATGGTCGAGGACAAGATGCACGCACGTAGCATCGGTCCGTACTCACTGATTACGCAACAGCCGCTCGGCGGTAAGGCCCAATTTGGTGGTCAGCGTTTCGGTGAGATGGAGGTATGGGCACTCGAGGCCTTCGGTGCCTCGCACGTGCTGCAGGAAATTCTCACCGTCAAGAGTGACGATGTTGCTGGCCGTAGCAAGGCCTACGAGGCCATCGTCAAGGGTGACAACATGCCCACCCCGGGCATTCCCGAATCGCTCAACGTGCTGCTGCACGAGCTGCGCGGCCTGTGCTTGAGCGTCAAACTCGATTAATCGCAAGCGTCCAACCCACACATCTGATATAAGCAATTATGGCATTCAGAAAAGATACAAAACTCAAGAGCAACTTTACCAAGATTACCATTGGNCTCGCATCGCCCGATGAAATCCTGGCTAACTCGCATGGCGAGGTGCTCAAGCCCGAAACTATCAACTACCGCACCTACAAGCCCGAGCGCGATGGCTTGTTCTGCGAGCGCATTTTCGGTCCCGTGAAGGACTACGAGTGCCACTGCGGTAAGTATCGTCGCATCCGNTACAAGGGTATCGTGTGCGACCACTGCGGTGTTGAGGTTACCGAGAAGAAAGTACGTCGCGAGCGTAGCGGCCACATCCAGCTGGTTGTGCCCGTGGCTCACATCTGGTACTTCCGCTCACTGCCTAACAAGATAGGTTACTTGCTGGGCCTGCCCACCAAGAAACTCGACTCGGTCATCTACTACGAGCGCTACATCGTCATCAACCCCGGTAACGACGTTAAGCGCGTGGGTGGTCCCGACGACGGCGTGCCCGTTGAGAAGCTCGACCTGCTCACCGAGGACGAGTACCTGGCCATCATCGACAAGTTGCCGCGTGAAAACTCGCAACTCCCCGATGACGACCCCAATAAGTTCGTTGCCAAGCAAGGTGCCGAGGCCATCTACGACCTGCTGGCCAACCTTGACCTCGATAGCCTGGCCAACGAGCTGCGCTACACTGCAAGCAAGGAGAACTCGCAACAACGCAAGACCGANGCCCTGAAGCGTCTGCAAGTTGTCGAGGCCTTCCGCTCGTCGCGCGACATCAACCGTCCCGAGTGGATGATTCTGAANGTGCTGCCCGTGATTCCTCCCGAGCTGCGCCCGCTCATCCCGCTCGATGGTGGCCGCTTTGCCACGAGCGATATCAACGAGCTCTANCGTCGCGTGATTATCCGCAACAACCGCTTGAAACGCCTCATCGACATCAAGGCTCCCGACGTGATTCTGCGTAACGAGAAGCGCATGCTGCAAGAGGCCGTCGACTCGCTGCTCGACAACTCGCGTCGCTCGAGCGCCGTCAAGAGCGATTCTAATCGCCCGCTCAAGTCGCTGAGCGATAGCCTCAAGGGCAAGCAAGGACGCTTCCGTCAGAACTTGCTCGGTAAGCGTGTCGACTACTCGGCTCGCTCGGTNATCGTCGTGGGTCCTGAGCTGAACATGGGCGAGTGCGGTATCCCCAAGGANATGGCCGCCGAGCTCTACAAGCCCTTNGTTATCCGCAAGCTCATCGAGCGCGGCATCGTGAAGACCGTCAAGAGCGCCAAGAAGATTGTGGACCGCAAGGAGCCCGTNGTGTGGGACATCCTGGAGAACGTNATGAAGGGTCATCCCGTGCTGCTGAACCGTGCCCCGACGTTGCACCGCCTGGGTATTCAGGCGTTCCAGCCCAAGCTCATCGAGGGCAAGGCCATTCAGCTTCACCCGCTGGCATGTACGGCATTTAACGCCGACTTCGATGGTGACCAGATGGCCGTCCACTTGCCCCTGGGCAACGAGGCCATCGTCGAGGCTCAAATGCTCATGCTCGAGCCCCACAACATTTTGAACCCCGCCAACGGAACGCCTATCACCGTGCCCTCGCAGGACATGATTCTGGGTCTGTACTACATCACCAAGTTGCGCAAGGGCGACAAGGGTGAAGGCCTCAAGTTCTATGGCCCCGAGGAGGCACTCATTGCCTATAACGAGGGTAAGGTCGACATGCACGCCATCATCTCGGTCGTTGCCGACGTGGTCGACGAGCATGGTAACCACGAGACCAAGCTNGTGAACGATACCAGCGTGGGCCGCATCATGTTTAACAACTGCGTNCCCTACGAGATTGGNTACGTCAATGAGCTGATTACCAAGAAGTCGCTGCGTAACATCATCACCAACGTGATTGCTCACTGCGGTGTGCCCCGCTCGGCTCGCTTCCTCGACGACGTGAAGAACATGGGTTACTACATGGCCTTCAAGGGTGGCTTGTCGTTTAACCTCGAGGACGTGCTCGTGCCGGCCGAGAAAGCCGACATCATCGCCGAGGGCGAGAAGCGCATCGAGGAAGTTAAGTCCAACTATGAAATGGGCTTCATCACCGATAACGAGCGCTACAACCAGGTAATCGATATCTGGACGAGCGTNAACAATAACCTCAAGCAGCTGCTGCTCAAGCAAATCGCTGCCGACCAGCAAGGATTCAANTCGGTNTACATGATGCTCCACTCGGGCGCTCGTGGTAGCGAGGACCAGATTCGTCAGCTGTCGGGTATGCGTGGTCTGATGGCGAAGCCGCAGAAGTCGGGTGTCGAGGGTGGTCGCCAGACCATCGAGAACCCCATCCTGGCCAACTTCAAGGAAGGCTTGTCGGTGCTCGAGTACTTCATCTCGACGCACGGTGCCCGTAAGGGTCTTGCCGATACCGCCTTGAAGACCGCCGATGCCGGTTACCTCACCCGCCGTCTCGTGGATGTTGCACACGACGTAATCATCAACGANGAGGACTGCGGAACGCTGCGTGGCCTCATCTGCCGCGAGGTGAAGAACAACGACGACGTGGTGGCTACGCTCAAGGAGCGCATCATGGGCCGCGTGTCGGTTCACGATGTGGTTGACCCGTCGACGGGCGAAGTCATCGTCGAGGCTGGNGAGGAAATCACCGACGAGGCAGCCGAGCGCATCGAGCAATCGCCCATCGAGTCGGTCGAGATTCGTTCGGTCCTCACCTGCGAAGCTAAGCACGGCGTGTGCGCTAAGTGCTACGGCCGCAACCTGGCATCGCACCGCATGGTGCAGAAGGGCGAAGCCGTGGGCGTTATCGCTGCACAGTCGATTGGCGAGCCGGGTACACAGCTTACCCTGCGTACGTTCCACGTCGGTGGTGTGGCCAGCAACATCGCATCGGTATCTAAGATGGTATCGAAATACGANGGTGTGCTGCACTTCGAGGAGTTGCGTACGGTTAAGGACAAGGACAACGTCGACGTTGTTGTGGGCCGCATGACCGAGATGCAAATCGTCGATGCCAACACGGGCATGGTGCTCACCAGCGCCAATATCCCCTACGGTGCCAAACTCTTCTTTGGTCACAAGGATAGCGTGAAGAAGGGCGAGACCATCTGCGAGTGGGACCCCTTCAACGCCGTTATCGTCAGCCAGGAAGCTGGTATCCTCAAGTTCAAGAACTTGCGCAAGGACATCACCTATCGCGAGGAATCGGACGACACGTCGGGTAAGAGCGAGCTCGTCATCATCGAGAGCCGCGACCACAGCATCCCCGAGGCACAAATCTTTGACCACAGTGGTGAGCTCATTAAGACCTACACCCTGCCTGTGGGTGCCCACCTGATGAAGATTGAGGACGAGGAAATCACCGCTGGTGAGGTATTCGTGAAGATACCGCGCTCGTCGTCGGGCGGTGCTGGTGATATCACCGGTGGTCTGCCCCGCGTTACCGAGCTGTTTGAGGCCCGCAACCCGTCGAANCCCGCTGTGGTCAGCGAAATCGATGGCGAGGTGACCTTCGGCAAGGTAAAACGTGGCAACCGCGAAATCGTGGTAACCAGCCGCTTGGGCGAGGAGAAGAAGTANCTNGTGCCCATGTCGAAGCAGATTCTGGTTCAGGAGAACGACTTTGTGCGCGCTGGTACCGCGTTGAGCGATGGTGCCATCACGCCTGCCGACATCCTGCGCATCAAGGGTCCCACGGCAGTTCAAGACTACATCGTCAACGAGGTTCAGAGCGTGTACCGCCAGCAAGGTGTAACCATCAACGACAAGCACTTCGAGGTGATTGTGCGTCAAATGATGCGCAAGGTCAACATCCTCGACCCGGGCGACACCCGCTTCCTCGAGCAACAAGTGGTCGACAAGCGCGACTTCATGGAGGAGAACGACCGCATCTGGGGCAAGAAGTTTGTCGAGGATGCCGGCGATTCGACCGACGTGCAACGTGGCCAAATCATCACGGCCCGCAAGCTGCGTGACATCAACAGCGCCCTCAAGCGCCGCGACCTGAAGCTTGTGAAAGTGCGCGATGCCGTGCCCGCAACGAGCGAGCAAATCCTGCAAGGTATCACCCGTGCCGCATTGCAGACCTCGAGCTTCATGAGTGCCGCTTCGTTCCAGGAGACCACCAAGGTGCTCAACGAGGCCGCCATCAACGGCAAGGTCGACTACCTCGAGGGCATGAAGGAGAACGTGATTTGCGGTCACCTCATCCCCGCCGGTACCGGACTGCGTGAATACCAAACGCTGGTAGTACAAAACAAGGACGAAATGATTGCATCGCCCGAGCACGAGGACGTGCTCACCGAGGCANCCGAGTAATCCCCTACCCCACAATAACACGATGAGCCCTGACCGCCCCGCGCCCCAGGGCTCATCGTTTTTACAAAGTTTTTGCCAGTCACAAGATTTATTGTAACTTTGCCAAAAAGAAAGGAGANGAAGATGGGAGAGAAGGGACAAGAGATAGAGAAGATGCTGGAACGGCGGGAGATTAGGCCGACGGCAATGCGGGTGCTCATCTTGCGAGAGATGCTGGCAGCCGATGGTGCGTTCTCGCTGCAAAGNCTCGAGGACNCGCTCGACACGGTCGATAAGTCGACCATCTACCGGACAATTACGCTGTTTCTCACGCATCACTTGATTCATGCCATCGACGATGGGACNGGGTCGTTTAAGTATGCCGTGTGTGCGCAAAGTTGCCACTGCGGCGAGGACGATGACGACATGAGCGACCTGCACGCACACTTCTACTGCGAGCAGTGCCACCGCACGCTGTGCTTGCCGGCAGTGCATGTGCCCATGGTGACGCTGCCGGGGCACTACACGGTGCACAGCATCAACTATGTGCTCAAGGGATTGTGCGACCGCTGCNCCGGCCACAGCACGAGTAATACCGCAAACGCCACGAGTTAATGAAACAGTTTCTGCTGCGCGCGCTACGCAATATCATCATCTTCTTTTTTGTGTCGACAATCACGGCTGTGGTGGTCTATAAGTACATGCCCGTGTATGTGACACCGCTCATGGTGATACGNGCGTGCCAGGATGTGGCCGATGGGGGGACNCCTCACTGGCAACACCGCTGGGTGCCGCTCGACAGNATCGCCCAGTGCNTGCCGCAAGCGGTGATGACGAGCGAGGACCAGCTGTTTATGCAGCATCACGGGTTCGACCTGGAGCAAATCCAGAAGGCGCAGCTTGCAGCCGAGCGGGGCAAACGCCGCCGCGGGGCAAGCACAATCAGTCAGCAGACGGCTAAAAACGTGTTCCTGTGGCCCAACTCGTCGTGGACGCGCAAGGGATTTGAGTTCTATTTCACCATCTTGATTGAGCAAATNTGGGGCAAGGAGCGCATCATGGAGGTCTACCTCAACTCCATCGAGATGGGTCACAATCTCTATGGCGCCGAGGCGACGTCGCGCGTCAAGTTTGGCACCAAGGCCCGCGACTTGTCACCCTATCAGGCGGCGTTGATAGCGTCGACGCTGCCGTCGCCACTCAAGCGCGACAGTGCGCATCCCACGGCTTTCATGCGCAAGCGGGCGCACAGCATCAAGAACGACCTCAACGCGGTGGACCGCTTCCCCGGCGGCTATGTCGCACCCGGCAAGAAGCCCTACGGCAAGGCCATCCCGAAAAGCCAAAANAGNAGCCAAACTACCAAAAAAGAGAAATAACTTGTGAGCAAGTGAGCGCATTTCAACAAAATGTTGTAACTTTGCGCCACTTGTGTTATAACAAGAACCATAAAAATCAACCTCGATACCGCATTGACAAAGATGCCCACTCAACTTCATCCCATCAGTTTCACCCCCATCTTGAAGACNGTGCTNTGGGGCGGCGATAAAATCGTTGCCTTCAAGCAACTCGACGCACAGATTCACGATGTGGGCGAGAGTTGGGAGATTTCGGGACTTCCTGGCCGCGAGTCGATTGTGGCCGAGGGCCCCGACCGTGGTTTGTCGCTGCCCGAGCTCATCGGGAAATACCGCGGTGCGCTGGTGGGCGATGCCGTTTACGAGCGCTATGGCACGTCGTTCCCGTTGCTGGTGAAGTTTATCGACGCTCACCGCGACCTGTCGGTGCAAGTGCATCCCAACGATGAACTGGCGCGCCGCCGTCACAACTCGAACGGCAAGACCGAGATGTGGTACATCATCGAGGCCGAGGAAGGCGCCCGCATCGGCTGCGGACTGAACCGCGACCTCACGCCCGAGGAATGGGAAAAGTTGGTCGCCAACAAGACCGTGATGGACGTCGTAGCACAGCCGCAATCGCACGCTGGCGACGTGTTCTACCTGCCCGCTGGACGCGTGCACTTCATCGGCGCGGGCAACCTGCTGGCCGAAATCCAGCAAACCGCCGACATCACTTATCGCATCTATGATTTCGACCGCCGCGATGCTGCGGGCAACCTGCGCGAGCTGCACACCGAGCTTGCGCTGAACGCCATCGACTATCATCACGAGAAAGAATATGTGCGCCACTTCGACGAGCAAATCAAGGACGAGACCACGCTGGTTGCGTGTGAGCACTTCGACGTGCGCCGCCTCATCGTCGATGGCGATGCCACGCTGCAGCTGCCCCACAGCCGCTCGTTTGTCGTGGTGATGTGCGTTGCTGGCGAGACCGACCTCACCGANGACACGGGCTACCGCACCCACCTCGCCTGTGGCCACACCCTGCTCATCCCCGCCGCCCTGCACACCCTCACCCTTGCCGGCCACGCCACCCTCCTCACCGCCCAGATGCCTTGACGTTAGGCGTTAGGCATTAGGTTTTAGGCGTTAGGGCCTCGACACAGGAGGGGCTCACGCAGACTGTGCAGACCTTCCATTTTACGATGACGAAAACGGGAAGATGCCATTTCAGAATTATAACACTCCTACAACCCGCATGGATAAAGGGCGCATGACCATTTTCAAGCACTATTTTGACACTTAAACCGGATTCTCTGCTTGCGTCACCCTTGTAACTCATTGATTTTCAATAGCGATGTTGTTTTGGCATCAAAAAATGACGAAGTCAGGAAACCGGAAAATTTGAGTTAGCGCCAAGGAATATTGATTATTGATTGGCGCTAACTATGTTAAAAATACCACTTAGCGCCAAGTAATTTTCATTATTGCTTGGCGCTAACTCGATTTTTTTATATCTTTGCAGGCGAAAACAATATAAAAAGGCGCGTATGGAACAGAAAATAATAGGTAGAAAGCGGGAGCAGGAAATCATCAACTCCTGTTTGGAATCGGGCAAGGCCGAGTTTGTAGCCGTGTATGGCCGTCNTCGCATCGGGAAGACGTTTCTGGTGAAGCAGTGTCTGAAAGACAAAATCGACTTTTATGTGTCGGGGCAGTACGAGGGACACACTGCGACGCAGCTGAAACTGTTTAACGAGGCGCTGTTGCAATATTCTGGGCATATACAGCCACTGGTGCAGAACTGGCACGACGCATTTCTGCAGCTGACCTCATTCATTACTCAACTTCATCAGCAAAAAGAGAAGGAGCATGAAAACGAGACGGTGGTGATTTTCATCGATGAGTTGCCGTGGTTTGACACGCACAAGTCTAATTTCAAGCAAGAGTTGGATTTATTTTGGAACACGTGGGCCTCGGAGCAGCCATACTTGAAAATCTTTGTGTGCGGCTCGGCGACCACATGGATGACCAAAGAACTTATTGGCGACAAGGGCGGGTTGCACAATCGCATCACACGACAAATTTACCTCTCGCAGTTCTCACTCGGCGAGACCGAGCAATACCTCAAGGAGGTGAAAGGCATCGAGTGGAATCGCTACACCATCATCGAGTTGTACATGATATTGGGCGGCACGCCTTATTACTTGAGCCTTCTGGAAAAGGGCATGACTATGTCCGAAAACATCGACTTCCTGTTTTTCTCGGCCACGGGTGAACTCAGGAAGGAGTATGATTTCCTATTCCGCTCGCTATTCAACGACTCGCAGAAGTATCGAGCGGTGATAGAAACGCTGTGCAACAAGAACAAAGGGCTTACTCGAAAGGAGATTGTCGACAGCGTGAAAATTTCGGATGGTGGGAGTCTGTCGGAGATACTCGACAACCTGTGCAGTTGCGATTTCATCAGGCCCTACTATGCCTTCGGCAAAAAGCAGCGCGACGTGATTTATCAGCTCATCGACCACTACACCCGATTCTACCTGAAATTTGTGAAAGACAACCGCACCTTTAAGGAGAACTACTGGTCGCTGGTGTCGCGCACGCCGAAGCACGCAGCATGGAGCGGCTACGCCTTCGAGCAAGTATGCCTGAGCCACCTTCCGCAAATCAGGAAGGCGATAGGCATTAGCGGCGTTCTCAGCGACGTGTGCTCGTGGGCGGGCAAGGACGAGAACAAGGGCGGGCAAATCGACCTGCTGCTCGACCGCGACGACAACATCATCAACCTGTGTGAAATGAAATATTCGGCAACCGAATATGAGGTGGTAAAAAGCTATGCCGAAACGCTTTTAAGCCGACGAGAACTCTTCCGCGCCACAACTAAAACCAAGAAAGCGCTGCACTTGACGATGATATCGCCCTACGGACTGAAAAAGAACGCTTATTCCGACGTTTTCCAAAGCCAAGTTACCGGCGATGAACTGTTTGAGATGTAGCGACAGGCTGGCTCCNCGGGAGGAGTCAGGCAGATGGGGGATTCTCGACGTAAAGGAAATTAGTGGAGGAGTTCACCGATGCTGGTGGTGAGGTTGACCATGAAGGTGGTAGCACCGGTGTGGGGCTGGGCGACGGCGACGCCAACGCCGAAGGCTTTNACTTTNAGTCCGGCGCATGCCGAGAAGCCTGAGACGAAGTTACGTTTGTAGGCCGACATGTCGGTGCGCACTTTGTGGTTGTAGCCGATGCCGACGTAGAAGTTGTCGCTGGGNAGGAACTCGGCGCCGAAGACGAGGTGGCGCATCAGGTTTGAGCCAAACGAGTCTTTNTCAATCATGTCGCTCTGNGAGTTGTTTTTGTCCTCGGGCTCGTAGTAGGGCAAGTGCCACTTGGTCATGTTGAANACGGTGAGCGANAGGCGGAACTGGCTGATGGTCTTGCTCAAACCNACTTGCACGTCCCANGGGAGNTTGGCCTTGCGGTCGGTGAACTTTTTCACTTGACCACCCAGGTTCTTGATGACGATGGAGGTCGAGAAATTGTTGTCGGGGTTGTAGTAGTTCACGCCCAGGTCGACGGCGATAGCGCCAGCCGAGTATTCTTCGTACTTGCTATAGAGGTACTTAAGTGTGATACCGCCGCGCCAGTTCTCGTAGATGTCGCGGGTGTAGGTCGCGTTGAAGTTGATGTCGCTGGCGTTGAAGTCACCGGTGATGGTGCCATCGANNTCGGCCGCGGTGAACTTGCCGTAGCCGTAGTACTGGATNCCCACTGCAAAGGCGCTGTGCTCGTCGATNCCCTGNCCATAACGTGCGCCCATGAAGTTGCTTTGCCCCAGGTAGCGCATGTAGTTCANGCCCACTTGGTGGTCGTACTCGGGCCCGAGCAGGGCGGGGTTTTGCTCGACGAGGTTGATGTCGTCGTCGACGATGGTGAGGTTGTGGCCACCCAAGCCGTAAACGTGGCTCGAGGGCGTCACATCCAGGTAGTTATAGGCAGTAGTGCCCTCCTCGGCCATGAGCGTGGTGGCGGTGAGGACGGCGAGCAGCGTTGCGATATGTCGATGCAGTGTTTTCATCACTGTGAACGGTTTGTTACAAAATAAGGTTTGCATTACAAATATAACGCGCGTNAGCCCTCGATTAGTATAATCGCCACTATTTTTTTAGGAACGGAGGCTGGCGGCAGGCGACTCAAAGATGCGCCACCCACGCGAAAAGAGCAGATGCAACGGGTGGAGGGTGTGTCGAAACTCTCAGAGAAGGCAAAAGGCTCGGAGAGCCGTCCTTAACCTACCCCCAGGCCGAGGGGAGCGCAGCGAGACCCGAGACCTGTGGCAAGGCTACCATTCTTGTGTGGTCCTCGGAGAGGGCCTCTTGAGGGCCGTGTCGCGGCAAAGATGCAGCCTCTAAACGACCCTCTCCGAGGCTCCCTGATAATCAGAGCCCTAACCTCAGGTCTCGCGTTTCGCTAACGCTCCGCTCGGCCTGAGGTTAGGTTAAGGACGGCTCTCCGAGCCTCAAATCTGTTTGACTTTTGACACAGCCTCTAATATATTGTGTATCAACGCCCCATGACACGCTACGCTCGCCCTGGGTTACTTTTCTGGAGGGTCTGCGACCCTCTCATGGGCGCAGAGGTTGTTGGGGTTGTGTGAGGGTTATTTCGGGCGGTTTTTGGGTGGGCGGGGGGATGTATAATGAAGTATGTGATAAATGTTTACATTTTTTTGGATTTTGCAGAAAGGCTGTGAAAGCAGGTGAAACATTATTAATCATTTCCAAAAAAAACGTCAAAATGCTTGTCAATTCATTTTTGGGCTCTATATTTGCACGGTGATTTTCGTGCGCAAGAAGTGCACAGCGAGAACAGTCACCCTGACTTACTTATTAATGAAATTGCCTATGGTCAAATCTTTACGCTTTGAACTGGCATTGTTGCTCACCTTAATTATGACGGTGCCCGTGGGTGCTCAGGTACGCCATGTGACCACCGTAAATCCCAGTACGCGTAACCGCTACGTCGAGGTCTATGAGTTCGACTACGTTGACGTGCAGCCCCAATTTCCGGGCGGTGAGCGCGGCCTCATCAATTTTGTAAACGAGACACGCGAGTATCCCTACCATGCCTATCAGAATCGCATTCAGGGCCGCGTGCTGTGCAGTTTCATCATCGGCACCGATGGAAAGGTGAGCAATGTGACCATCATCCGCGGTGCGCGTGACGAGTCNCTTAACCGCGAGGCGATGCGCGTCATCAACGCGATGCCTCGCTGGACCGCTGGCAAGGTAGGCGGCCGCACAGTTCCCGTGCGCTGCGTCCTGCCCATCGCATTCCGACTTTAGAGAAATCTGGCAGTGACCNCGCGTCACTGNNANGATNCCNATAAAGATTTTCATTTTAACTTTGGATTTTCCTCCTTACTTGTGAAAGTAGGGAGGATTTTCGTTAGGTTATTTGAGGGCGGCAGGCATGGCAACGATGCGGCAATCAAGGGAGCCTCGCCGAGGCTCATCTTTGGTGGTTGTCTTTGCCCCAGGTCTCGGGTCTCGCTACGCTCCCCTCGGCCTGGGGGTAGGTCAAGGACGGCTCTCCGANCCTTTTCACTTCTCTTAGAGTTTTTACATGGCCTCCACTAATGCGAGAAAAGGCGGCTGTAACATGTGGGCCCTCTTCGAGGACCTAAATATATGATTTCCAATGCCCCAGGACTCGCTGCGCTCTCCCTGGGGTTACCAACCTGGAGGGTCTGCGACCCTCANAAGCCCGCAATGACTATTGCGCTATCGTCTATTGAGCCATTAGAGGCTTGGCACCCAAATTAGGCGTTAGGTTTTAGGCNTTAGGCGTTAGGGACTTGGCAACCCAAATTAGGCGTTAGGTTTTAGGCGTTAGGGACTTGGCACCCAAAATTTTCTGAATCAATGTTTATGTTAGTGGGATAGTGCTATCATGGTGTTGTTTTGGGTGCCAAGCCTCGACTTTTTGGGTGCCAAGTCTCCTAATGCCTTACACCTAAAGCCTAATGCCTAAAACCTAAAGCCTAATTTATTGGAGTTGCAAACGATTGCATCACTTTTATAAATGAATTGCGTTAATAAGGTACGCGCAAGTGATAATTGTTGTCTAAATTTGCCGATAGGCTTTGAAAATTATCACATTACATAAACTTCAGAAATAGTAACATGAAGAAAATCACTTCGCTTTTAATGGCACTGCTGCCGCTGTGGGTGATGGCGCAATCGCAAGGTTGGCCAGCTAACTACGACGGCGTGATGCTGCAAGGGTTCTACTGGGACAGCTACACTGCCACCAAGTGGAACACATTGAGTAGCCAAGCCGATGACTTGGGACAATTCTTTGACCTGATTTGGGTTCCCAACTCGGGTTCTATCGACTTGGGTGGCACGAGCCGTAGCATGGGCTATGCGCCTGTCTACTGGCTCAAGCACAACACCATCTTCGGTAGCGAGAGCGACCTGCGCTCGATGATTAAGACCTTCAAGGCCCACAACACGGGCATGATTATGGACCTGGTTATCAACCACAAGAGTGGTGCGACGACGTGGGTTAACTTCCCGCAGGAGACTGTCAAGGGCACGAATACGGGTAAGACCTACACCGTCAATTGGGACTTGACCAACTACAGCCAAATTTGCTCGACCGACGAGTGCAACAACAATGGTTACAAGACCACTGGCGCTGCCGACACGGGCGAGGACTTCGATGGTAGCCGCGACCTGGACCACACCAACGCGACGACGCAATCGAACGTCAAGACCTACATGGACTTCCTGCTCAATGAGCTGGGCTATGTGGGTTTCCGCTTAGACATGACCAAGGGTTATGCACCCAAGTACACCGGCATCTATAACTACGCCACCAAGCCCGAATACTCGGTAGCCGAGTACTGGGACGGCAATGCCGACCTGCTGCGTGCATGGCTCGACGGAACGAAGCAAAATGGCCAGATTCAGAGCGGCGTGTTTGATTACGCGCTGAAGTATCGCATCAAGGAAGCGTTTGGCAACAACAACTGGAGCGCACTGAGCGACAAGGGCTTGTGTGCCGACCCCAACTACCAGCGCTACGCCATCACCTTTGTCGACAACCACGACACGGGCCAAAGCGATAACGCCGACTGCCAAAAGGAGAACGTGATGGCTGCCAACGCCTTCATCCTCACGATGCCTGGCACGCCGTGTATTTTCCTGACCCACTACATGGTCTATGGCGACGAAATCCGCAACTGCATCAAGGCCCGCCGCGCTGCCGGTATCACCAACCAGAGCAGCGTCACCACGCAGAGCGAGAGCAACAGCGGTTACATCCTGGCTACCAAGGGCAGCAAGGGTTCGCTGTACCTGCAACTGGGTGGCGCCACCAGCAACGGCACGCCCAGCGGCTACAAGCTCGTGCAAAGCGGCAACAACTACAAGATGTTCATCACCAGCAGCATCGACTGGGAACACGTGGCCAAGGACGGCACCACGCTGGGTTATCCCGTGGTGAGCATGCCCAGTGGCAACTACTCGAGCTCGGTGACCACTACCGTTGCCCCCAGCAAGAGCGGCACCACGCTGGTCTACACCACCGACGGCACCAACCCCACGAGCAGCAGCAACCGCTTGACCTCGAAGCAGTCGTTCACCTTCAGCAAGTCGACGACGCTCAAGGTGGGTGTGCTCTACAACGGCGTTGTCGAGAACATCGAGACCTACCTCTATAACATCGGCGGCAGCACCAGCTCGATTACCATCTACATCCGCTCGGGTGCAGCCGACGCCTCTTACATTTGGGCATGGAACACGAGCAACACCGCTACCAACTACACTGGCGGCACCTGGCCCGGCAAGAAGATTAGCACCCTGCCCACCACCAGCCGCAACGGCGTGAACTGGTACTACCTCACCTGCAACGCAACCAACGTAAGCCTGCTCTTCAACAAGGGCACGGGTGGCTATGAGACCCAAACGGCCGATATCACCAACATCACCACCGATGCTTACTTCATCTACCCCAACGAGGAGTATGCCGACCTGTATAACGTCTACAACAACGTGACCGAGCTCTATAGTGGCAGCAATAGTGGCAACAGCGCCGCCGACCACGTCTACATGCTGGGCCACATCAACGGCAGCACGACGTTTGCTCCCAACCAGGGTTACGAGCTCACCTCGACCGATGGCGAGAACTACAAGGGTAACTTCACCGTGACCGACGCAAGTGGCGGCTATGGCTGGTTCAGCTTCACCAAGAAACTGGGCAGCAGCGCCAGCGACTGGTCGTCGATTGAGAGCTACCGCTTCTGCGCTCCCACCAACAACTACCTGCTCGACGAGAAACTGGGTCAAACCATCACCTGCAGCGCCATGGGCACCAACGTGAACAACGCGTTCAAGCTCGTTGCTGGTTCCTACAAGATTGCCCTGAAGTTAAGCGACCGCACCTTCGTCATCGAGGAAGGCACCCTCAATGGTGACGTGAACCTCGACGGCAAGGTCGATGCAGCCGATATCGCTTGCGTGGTCAACATCATCACGGGCAAGAATACCGCTGGCACCTACGGCACGCGCGACGATGTAAACCTCGACGGAAAGGTTGACTCGGGCGACATCGCAGCACTGGTATCGATTATCACCGGCACGGGCTCGAGCACCGGCACTGGCGACGACCCCACCAATCCTGGTGATACCACGGGCACTGGCGGTGGCGACACCACGATCGTTGACCCCGGCACGCAATATGACCCCATCTACATTCTGGGCGAAGTTAACGGCAACAGCTGGGCTCCCAACAAGGGCGTGGCTATGACCTCGAGCGACGGCACGACCTATACCGCTCAAGTCACCACGGCTGGCGAAAACAGTGGCTACAGCTACTTCAGCTTCACCAAGGCCCTCGCCGAGACCGAGACCGACTGGGACGGCATCGCCTCATCGCGCTTTGGCGCTGCCAGCGAGAGCGACTTCCTGGTAAGCGATGACCTGCTGGGTACACCCATGGCACTGGGCGCCGATGGCACCGAGGTGGCCTTCAAGATTGGTGCCGGCAGCTGGACGTTCACCGTCGACATGAGTGCTCGCACGCTCACCATCACTGGCGAGGGCACCACGCCCGAGCCCAGTGGCGACTACGACAACATCTACATCCTGGGTGAGGTCAACGGCAACAGCTGGGACCCCAGCAAGGGCGTT
>Ga0065709_1005996_pt1 | contig 26228 bp, 13 predicted proteins | sample Hoacrofraction14_2_FD_59096 | JGI IMG/M metagenome (GOLD analysis project Ga0065709, IMG submission 59096) | Hoatzin crop microbial communities from Cojedes, Venezuela, sample from fiber fraction 14 v1 | ecosystem: Host-associated > Birds > Digestive system > Esophagus > Crop | place: Venezuela...
GGGTTGCGGCGCGGCGTCGGGCGCCACTTGGGCAATGGCGTCGGTCACGCTGAGGGTGATGGTGTCGGAGGTGCAGGCAGGGGTCTGCGCCGTGCCGCTATAGGTGGCGTAGACCGTGTGCGTGCCGGCCTCCAGTCCCTTCGCCGTGAAGGTGGCGGTGCCGTCGCTGGCTTTCACGGTGCCCACCCACTGGCCGTCGATGTAGAACTGCACGTAGCTCTGGTCGTCGCTGCTGCCCGTGACGGTGGCGGTGAGGGTCCAAACGCTGTCGCTCTGCTCGGTTGCGGCAAGCGCCAGGCTGTTTTCGCCGCTGCGCTCAGGCGTGAGCAGCAGCAGTTTGCAGTCGTGCGCATCAATGTCGGCGCTGTATTGCGTGCCTTGGAAAGTGCCCAGTTCCGTGCCTTCCCACAGGTCGCGGATGCTCACATTCTGGTCTGATTCGTAGCCGAAATCGGTGAGGTCCACCTGGAATTCCGTGGCCACATTGTCGGCAAAGACCATGAATTCCACGGTCGTGCCAGTGGTGTTGGGATTGTCGCTGATGGCGCTGTCGTCAATGCCGAACGTGCCGCGGAAGGTGACGTAGTTTTTGTCGGCGGGCAGTTCGTAAATGAGCGTGCCGTAGGCGTTCATGCCAAAGCCCTCGGCATAGGTGGTGCCTGCAATGCTGAGCGTGCCGCCCTCCACGTTCTCGTTCTTGTGGAGGGTGCCCCAGTTGCTGGTGTAACTTTTCTCCGTCAGGGAGGCAAGCGGCGTCTCGTTGCCGTCGGCGTCAATGAGCACGGCATTCACCATGTCGGCGCGGTCGTAGGCATAGCCGTCGCTGCAGTCGCCCACCACGATGGTCAGGGTTTGCGCCCCCGTGATGTCCGCCTCAAGGGTCACGGGCTGGGTGTTCTGTCGGTTGAGGATGCCGCTGTGGGCCGCAGCCATCACAGGACTGTTGCTCAGGCTGGTGCGTGGGTCGCCGTCGAAGACGTAGAAGCGCATGGTAGTGGTGGAATTGGTTTGGCCGATGCCCGTATCGTCGAGCGCGGCAGTGGCCTTGAAGCCCACGATGCTGTCGGGCACCCACACCAGGATGAGTGCGTTGGCGTCGGCTGCAAAGCCGCGGTCGTAGGTCGTGCCGAGCACGCTCATCTTGCCCGTGCCCAGCACGTTCTTGTTCTCGTTGATTTTGTTGTAGTAACTGTTGGTGTATTTCTTGTAAACGAAATCGCCGGTGACGGGCACTTCGTAGCCATTCTTCGAAATGAACGTGGGGTTAATCCAGTCGCCGTGGTCGTAGTTCCAGTTGTCGCCGCCGTCGTCCCAAACGAGGGCCAGGGTGCGCGTGCCTTCGGGCAGGTCCACTTCCACGTCTTCCTTGTGGCCGTCAGTGGTATAGGCCAGCACCTGCGAGGCATAGAGCGCCTTGTCGTCGTAAATCCATCCATTGCCGGCCTCCGTCTGGAAGAGCGCCAGGTAGCGGTTGCCCGATGCGGGGTCCACGCCGGTCCAGGCAATCTGCCCGCCGTCCTCGCTGTGCTTGTGGCAGTCCATGGCGTAGGCGTGCATCTGCAGGTAGTCGCGGTTGGTGAGCAGGCTGTTGGTGAACTCGTCGTTGTCGGTCATTTCGCCGCCGAAGAAAAGCGGGCTGTGGCACACGCCCCAAAGGGTCATGAGCGTGCGCTGCTCCGCCTCCGTCAGGTTGGTCTGGCGCCCATTGTCGGCGCTGCAATAGCCATTGTCGGCCACGGTCATGCCAATGTGCCCCAGGGGCAGCATGTCGCAGTCAGCATAGTTGCCTGGGCGGTAGTAGGGTTGCCAAGCGTCCGCCTCGTCAAACACGGCGCGCACGCTCGACCAGTTGTCCCACAGGTCGTCCATCATGCGCCACATGTTGGCCATGCCGAGGCAACTCTCCGCATAACTGTACTGCGTCTTGCCTGGGCTGAGGCTCAGCACGATGGGCCTGCCGCACTGGTCTATGGCGTTGCGCAGCATCTGGATTTCGTTGGTGTAGAAGGGGCGCGACATGTCGTCCACCTTGATGAAGTCCACGCCCCACGACGCGTAGAGGTCCACGATGCTGTTGTAGTAGAGTTGGCCGTAAGCGTTGTTCTTCACGGTCAAATTGTCCTTCAGCCACGTGCAAGCGGGCGTGGTGCTGCTGTACACCTGGCTCCACTTCGTGCCGGTAATGCTCTCATCGCCAGCCAGTTTGTAGGCCGACTTGTTGCTGAGGATGTACTTCGGCAAACCGCGCATGATGTGTATGCCAAACTTCAGTCCCATGGCATGGATGCTGTCGGCCAGGGCCTTGAATCCGCAGTTCACGCCGCCTTGCATGGCGCTGGGGAAGCGGGTTGGCGATGGCAGGTAGCGGCCATACTCGTCGAGCACGCAGTCGGGGTTCGTCTGGTTGTAGTTGCCGCCGCCGTTCGAGGGATGGTTGGCATACCAGCGGATGTCCACCACCACGTATTCCCAGCCATATTCCAGCAGGTTCTCCTTCATGTAGCGCGCGTTCTGCATCACCAGGTCCTCAGTCACGCTGCTGTAGTAGCAGTCCCACGAATTCCATCCCATGGGCGGCGTGAGGGCCCACGTGCGGAACGTGCTCTCGGTGCCGTCCACCTGCGCCTGGGCAGGATTCATGCCGAGCAGCAAAGCCAAAAGAATGAGCAATTTCTTCATCATTGTCGTAAAAGTTTTGGGGTTTTAGGTGAAAAGAATATCTGTTTCCGGTAAAAAATTCCGATGCAAAGATAGCGTTTTTATTGCAAAAGCGCGGATAGATTTGTTGCAAAAGCGGAAATATTTGTTGCAAAAAAGGAAAAATGAGCAACCCTCTCGCGGCAGGCTGGGCACAAAACGAGTGCGGTCATTTTGAAAAACGACTGCGGTCGTTTTCCAAAACCACTGCGGTCGTTTTCCAAAACCACTGCAGTCGTTTTTTTCTCCGCCGCGGTCTTTTGCATTTCAGCCGCCCGCCTTTTCGGCCCTGCGCAGGCAAATTTCCGGCCTGCGCCGTGAAGTTTGCGGCAAAGAAAATGCCCTTCCCGCACGCGGTTCGTGCGAAAAGGACATGGTGGGTTTGAATCCGGAGACGCCTCAGTTTGATGCCGAATACGCCTCGGTTTGAAGCAACGTACGCCTCAGTTTGAAGCAAAGTATGCTGCGGTTGGACTATTCGTCTTTGCCTGCTCCGCGGAAGACGTTCCATCCGAGCCAGGCGGTTGCCACGGCGAAGAAGAGGACGATGAACCACGACTGGCTGTCTTTGAGCACGCTTGCCATCCAGACGCTGCAGCAAAGGCAGATGATGCAGGCCACGAGGGAGGCAATGAGGATTTTTCGGCTGATATTGTTCATGATTTTCTGTGTTTTGATGTTTGTTGCTGAGTTTCAGAAGTCAGAGAAGTTAAAGAAGTTATCGCTCCCTTCGGTCGCTAGAAGTTATAGCCGATAGTCCGACTTGCCCCTGCCAGCGCCTTTCGAGCCGAAGAACTAACGGCTTTAACTTCTAAGGAGCGCAGCGACTGATGACTTCTTTAACTTCTTAACTTCCCCACCCTATTTTCACACATTGAGTTTCCAGGTGAATCCGTCTTTGGTGTCCTTCACTTCGAAGCCCAGTTTCTGCATCTCGTCGCGGATGAGGTCGCTGGTGGCCCAGTCCTTGTTGGCCTTGGCCTTTGCGCGCTGCTCGAGGAGCATGTCCACGACGTGGCCGAAAGCGGCTTCGCGCGCCTCGTTGCTGCCGCTGGCCGAGGCCGAAGTCTGCAGTCCGAGGAGGTCGAAAGCGAAGGTTTGGAAGAGGCTGTTGAGGGCGTCGAGGGTCTCCTGCGTGGCCGTTTCCTTGTGGTCGGTGAGGCTGTTGACGATGCGGCATGCGTCGAAGAGGTGGCTGATGACGGTTGGTGTGGCAAAGTCGTCGTTCATGGCGTCGTAGCACTTCTGGCGCAGTGCGGCGATGGCGTCGGGCTGCACGGTTCCGGTGGCGCTGGGCTGGAGGCTTTGCAGGGCCTTGTGTGCGTCGAGCAGTCGCTCCAGTCCTTTCTCTGCGGCCTGCAGCGCCTCGTTGCTGAAGTCCACTGTGGAGCGGTAGTGCGCCTGAAGGATGAAGAATCGGATGGTCATGGGCGAGTAGGCCTGCGTGAGGAGGGGGTGGCTGCCGGCGAAGAATTCGGGCAGCGTGATGAAGTTGCCGAGGCTCTTGCCCATTTTTTGCCCGTGGATGGTAATCATGTTGTTGTGCATCCAGTAGCGGACCATGGGCTTGCCTTGCGCTGCAACGGCCTGGGCGATTTCGCATTCGTGGTGGGGAAAGACGAGGTCCATGCCGCCGCCGTGGATGTCGAACTCCTCGCCGAGGTATTTGCGCCCCATGGCCGTGCATTCGCAGTGCCAGCCGGGGAATCCGTCGCTCCAGGGGCTTGGCCAGCGCATGATGTGCTCGGGCTGGGCGCACTTCCAGAGTGCGAAGTCGGCTTGGTTGCGCTTCTCGCCCACTCCGGCGAGTTCGCGGCTGTTGTCCTTGATGTCGTCGAGGTTGCGGCCCGAGAGGATGCCGTAGTGGTGCTGGGCGTTGTATTTCTCCACGTCGAAATAGACGCTGCCGTGGCTTTCGTAGGCGAATCCGTTGGCGAGGATTTCCTTCACCAGCTGAATTTGCTCCATGATGTGCCCGCTGGCGTGCGGCTCAATGCTGGGCGGCAGGACGTTGAGCGCGCGCATGGCCTCGTGGTAGCGGTTGGTGTAGTATTGCGCCACCTCCATGGGCTCGAGTTGCTCCAGGCGGGCTTTCTTGGCGATTTTGTCCTCGCCCTCGTCGGCATCGTGCTCCAAGTGGCCCACGTCGGTGATGTTCCTCACGTAGCGCACCTTGTAGCCCAGGTGCTGCAGGTAGCGGAAGACGACATCGAAGGTGATGGCGGGGCGGGCGTGCCCCAGATGGGCGTCGCCATAGACGGTCGGGCCGCACACATACATGCCTACGCACCCCTCGTGGAGCGGCGTGAAGAGTTGCTTGGTGCGCGACAGCGTATTGTAAATCAGCAGATTCTGTTCCATGTTTTTTCCTTTTTTTGCGTTTATTTGCTGCAAAGTTACTAATTTTCTTTCATTTAATGCATGAGTTTTTAAGTTTTTGAGGGTTTAAGGTTATGAGTTTTTGAGGTAAATGCGCGCGTACATTATATATATGTGCGCAAAAAACATGGGGACGGCGCAAAAAATTGTGCGAATGATAGTGATTTTTTTTGCGAAATGATGTAACTTTGCAACATTCTATGGCTCCAAAAGACCAAAATAGCGGTTTTGAGGACGAAATCCTGACTAATTAAAACATCGGAAAGCACTTCATGAAACACATCTACTCTTGGGCAACAGCCCTGCTGATGACCATGCTGGCAGGCCTGTGCGGCACTGCCACGGCGCAGACTTGGACGGCCAGCGCGCCAGCCGACGGCACGTTCTACCTCTACAACGTGGGCGCCGAGAAATTCCTTTGCTCCGGCTACACCTGGGGCACCCGCGCCAGCCTCACAGCCAACGGCGGCGTGCCAGTGACGCTGGTGAGCAGCGGCTCGGGCTACAACATCTCCACCGCCAATCTCTACGACGGCCGCTACCTCTACAGCGACGGCTTCATGGACAACGTGAACGCGGTGGTCTGGACCTTCGAAGCCGTTAGCGGACAGGCAGATACCTACAAAATGAAGTGCGATGGCAAGTACCTCTACTGGGACGGCAGCGGCACCGAGACCACCAGCGTGGGCACCGCCCCCAGCACTGACGCCGCTGCCCAATGGAAACTCGTGACGCAAAACGCGCGCATCGCCGACTTGGCCAATGCCTCGGCCGACAACCCCATCGACGCCACCTTCTACATCGGCAACAACTACTACGCCTTCGGCTGGGGAATGACGACGGGCAACAACATCAATCCCAAGTATTGGAGCGGAACCAAAGCAACGGCTTATGACGGTTACAGCACATGGGAGAATGATGCGAACTTCTGCGTGGAGCAGTACCACAAAGTGTTTGACACCTACCAAGCACTCTCACTTCCGAGTGGTAAATACGCCCTTTCGGCACAAGGATTTTACAGAAACAGCGTGGACTATACGTCTTCCACCGCCGTTCCCTATTTCTATGCTGGCAATGCCCAAAAACCTTTCGTACACATTGATGCCGACGGTCCCGACACTAAGCCCAGCAACATCAGCACTGCCGCTCAGGCGCTTGCGCTAACTAACACTTACTACAAAGTGGAAGGCATTGAATGCAGCGCTGAAGACGGCGTTTTGCGCATTGGCGCGCGCTCCGATGAACACATTGACTGGTGCGCTTTCGATAACTTCACGCTCAAGTGCCTCGGCCTCTATATTGATGGCATTGCCCTCCCCCTGCCCAACGACCTCACCACGGCGCTGACTGCAGGTCAATGGTACTATTACGATGTGGTCACTTCGGGCAAATACACACTGGAAGGCAACGTTTCGGCCATGCTATACACTGCCGATGGCAACGTTTTGCCCAGCGAGGCCGAAACCGAGACTTGCGTTTCCACCATGCCTTTCACCGCAGGACGCATTTACTTCCTGACTGACGAAAGCGGTGCCGTGCTGCAGATTTCCATGAGCGCCACGTCGGCAAACATTCCGCAAACGACTACTTTCACCATTGCCGCAATGAACGTGGATGGCCTGCCAACGACAAAAATCGGTTCGCTCTCGCTCAATGCCGACGGACCGGGCGAAGACGGCACAACCGCCATTGCCAACAAACTGGCCACAAAAGGTTATGACATCATTGGCGTGAGCGAAGACTTCAACTATCACACGCAACTTTACACCCCGTTGAAAGACACTTACAGTTGGGGCACTTTCTCTGGCGGAATTAATGTAGCAACGGCTTTGGTTTACATTCCGCTGAAGAAATCGCTCGACATCGACGGCCTTGAGATTTTCTACAAGACCGATGGATTCTCCATTGCCGACGAAGTGCGCACCACATGGACCCGCCGCCATGGATACACCGACCAAGGCGCTGACTCGCTCATCAACAAGGGATACCGCCACTATACCGTGACCGTTGCCGAAGACATGCTCGTTGATTTCTTCCTCGTGCACATGGACGCCGAAACTGGCGCACTCGACATCATTGCCCGTGAGTGCCAAATGGCGCAGTTGGCCACCGACATACAAAGCAATTACAACAACGGCCGCCCGAAAATCATCATGGGCGACACGAACTGCCGCTATACGCGTGACTATCTGAAGGCGAAATTCATTGATGTGCTCGCCGCCGATGGTACTTACGACGTGAGCGACTGCTGGGTGGAATATTGCATGCACGACACTTACCCCAACTATGGTTCCGACGCGCTGATGGTTGATGCCTGCGGCTATGAAACGGGAGAAATCGTGGACAAGATTCTGTATCTCAATCCCACTGCCGATACGAGCGTGAAACTGACACTCGATAAATTCTATGTAGATACCGACTTCACCGATGACGACGGCAACGCCCTGGCCGACCACTTCCCCGTAGTGGCACAATTCACCGCAACCATTCCGCAGGAACCCATCGACGAATACTTCGCCGTCATCTTCACCGAGAAGTCGCTCGACAGCAACAGCAGCAAGTATTTCTCCACGCTGAGCCTGCCGTTCACGGCGGAAAAGCCGGAGGAACTGAGCATGTGGGTGGCCACGAGCATCAACGACAATGGCGACTTTGTGCATCTCGACGAGTATGCCGAGAGCGTGCTGCCCGCCACGATTCCGGTGGTGCTGCAGGCAGGCCAGACCGGCACTTACTACTTCTACCGCACCAGCGCCACGGCGCCGGCGGAACCCAGCGTGAACTACCTGCACGGCACGCCCAACGGCCGCCTGGCGCCTGAGGACAAGGACGAGAGCATCAGTTACTTCGCCCTGGCCAACAAGTCGCTCGGCGTGGGATTCTATCCGCTCAAAGCCTCGGCCGGCATTCCGCAATACCGCGCCTACCTCACCACCAACAGCGACGAGGACCTCACCGTCAAGTCGTTCGACTTCACGCCCGACGACGAGCAGACTGGCATTCAGAATCTCGACACCGAGGGCCTCAGCATTGAGCGAATCTACCAACCCGACGGCACGCAGGTGAACCGCCTGCAGCGCGGCCTGAACATCGTGCGGCTGAGCGACGGCACCACGCGCAAAGTGTTTGTGAAATAACCACCCCAAAAAGTTCCTACGACCATGCAAAAGACTCACAAACCATACACCGCGCCGGCCCTGCGCCTGCACCTGCGCCTGCTTTCCCGCCTGCCCCTCTGCCTCTCCATGCCGAAAGGCGAAGGCGGCGGTGACGACGACGTGGACGAAGACGACGTGCTGTCTAAGCGCCGCATGGCAACCAGCCAGAGCGAGCAGTGGAACAGCAAAGGCCTGTGGTAGGCAAAAACATTCCGCCCCACCCCGGCGGCATTCATCATTCCTGACTGAGAACCCGGACCGCAAATGGTCTGGGTTTTCTTTTTGCCCAAACGAAACGGCGACGAAAAACACAACTCACTTAACTTCTGCAAGTTCCGCCGCGCAGCCAAAAAAAGTGCAATTTTGCCCCTGCCTGCCATTAGGAAATTCGGAAAAAAATGCGTAACTTTGTCTGCTGAATTTCCGATGAAAAACCTATTAACAATATAAAGACTATGGCACAACCTTTTGTGCACTTGCATGTGCACACGCAATACTCCATTCTCGACGGCCAGGCCAGCGTGAAGCGGCTGGTGGACAAGGCCATCAAGGACGGCATGAAGGGCATGGCGATGACCGACCACGGCAACATGTTCGGCATCAAGGAGTTCTTCAACTACGTGAACAAACTGAAGAGCAAAGACCCGGAACTGGACTTCAAGCCCATTTTCGGCTGCGAAATGTATTGCGCGCGCCGCGGCATGGCCATGAAGACGAAGGACAAGGTGGACCACAGCGGCTGGCACCTCATCTTGCTCGCCAAGAACGAAGTGGGCTACCACAACCTCGTGAAACTGGTGAGCCACGCCTGGGTGGACGGTTTCCACAGCCGCCCGCGCACCGACCATGCCGAGCTGGAGAAGTATCACGAAGGCCTCATCGCCTGCTCCGCCTGCCTGGCCGGCGAAGTGCCCTACTGGCTGCTGCGCGGCGAACCCGAAAAGGCCGAGGAGGCCGTGGTCTGGTTCAAGAATCTTTTCGGCGAAGACTACTACTTGGAAATTCAGCGCCACGAGGTGAAAGACCCCACGCAGCGCGCCAACCGCGAAACGTTCCCCCTGCAGCAGCAGGTGAACGGCCCCATCATGGAACTGGCCCGCAAGCACGGCGTGAAAGTCGTTTGCACCAACGACGTCCATTTCGTTGACGAGGAGAACGCCGAGGCGCACGACCGCCTCATCTGCCTCAACACGGGCAGGGAACTCGACGACCCCAACCGCATGATGTACAGCAAACAGGAGTGGTTCAAGACGCAGGAGGAAATGGGCGAAATCTTCGCCGATGTGCCTGAAACACTGGCAAATACCATGGAAGTGCTGAGCAAAGTGGAGACCTATAGCATAGACCACGCGCCCATCATGCCCAACTTCGCCATTCCCGAAAGTTTCGGAACGGAGGAGGAATACCGCAGCCGCATCACCGAGAAGGAGCTCTACGACGAGTTCACGCAGGACGAGAACGGCAACGTGGTGCTCACGCCAGAGGAGGGCGAGAAGAAAATCAAGCGCCTCGGCGGCTACGACAAGATTTACCGCATCAAGTTCGAGGCCGACTACCTGGCCCACCTCACCTATGAGCGCGCCAAGCCCATCTACGGCGACCCGCTGCCCGAGAAGGTGGCCGAGCAAATCAAGTTCGAACTCCACATCATGAAGACCATGGGCTTCCCAGGCTACTTCCTCATCGTGCAGGACTACATCTACGCAGCGCGCAACGAACTGGGCGTTTGGGTGGGTCCGGGCCGCGGAAGTGCTGCTGGAAGCGTCGTGGCCTACTGCCTCGGCATCACCCGCATCGACCCCCTGAAGTACGACCTCCTGTTCGAGCGTTTCCTCAACCCCGACCGCATCTCGCTCCCCGATATCGACGTCGATTTCGACGACGACGGACGCGGAAAAGTCCTCCAGTGGGTCACCGACAAATATGGCGCAGACAAGGTGGCGCACATCATCACCTACAGCACCATGGCCACCAAGATGGCCATCAAAGACGTGGCGCGCGTGCAGCGCCTGCCCCTCGCAGAGTCGAACGCCCTCTGCAAGGCCATTCCCGAAAAGCTGCCCAACGACGCCAAAATGAACCTCGACAACGCCATCAAGTATGTGAAGGAACTGCAAGACGCCGCCACTTCGCCCGACCCCGTGCTGCGCGACACCATCCGCTACGCACGCATGCTTGAGAACAATGTGCGCGGCACTGGCGTCCACGCCTGCGGAACCATCATCAGCCGCGACCCCATCGACGACCACGTGCCCATCTCCACCGCCGACGACAAGGAATTTCCCGGCGAAAAACTCCACTGCACGCAATACGACGGACACGTCATTGAGGAAACGGGCCTCATCAAGATGGACTTCCTCGGACTGAAAACCCTCTCCATCCTCAAAGAGGCCGTGGAGAACATCCGCGACAGCCTCGGCATAGAAGTCAGCGTGGACGACATCGACATCAACGACCCCGCAACCTACAAGCTCTATCAGGACGGCCGAACCGTCGGAACCTTCCAGTTTGAGTCCGCTGGCATGCAGAAATACCTGCGCGAACTCAAGCCCACCGTCTTCGAAGACCTCATCGCCATGAACGCCCTCTACCGCCCAGGCCCCATGGAGAACATCCCATCCTTCATCGCCCGCAAGCAAGGCCGCGAACCCATCACCTACGACCTGCCCGTCATGGAGAAATACCTGAAGGACACCTACGGCATCACNGTCTATCAGGAGCAAGTCATGCTCCTCTCGCGACTCATCGCCAACTTCACCCGCGGCGAGAGCGACACCCTCCGCAAGGCCATGGGTAAGAAACTCAAAGCCAAACTGGACGAACTCCGGCCCAAGTTCATGAANCAAGGCGCAGAAAACGGCCACGACCCCAAAATCCTTGAGAAAATCTGGGGCGACTGGGAGAAATTCGCCTCCTACGCATTCAACAAATCGCACGCCGCATGCTACTCCTGGGTCTCCTTCCAAACCGCCTACCTCAAGGCACGATTCCCAGCCCANTACATGGCCGGCGTCATGAGCCGAAACCTCGACAGCATCAGCGAAATATCCAAACTCATGGACGAGTGCCGAACCATGGGCATCGACACCCTCGGCCCCGACGTGAACGAGAGCCGCCGCAAATTCTCCGTCAACGCACGAGGCGACATCCGCTTCGGACTCGCCGCCGTGAAAGGCGTGGGCGAAAGCGCGGCCGACGAAATCGTGCGAGAGCGAACCGCCAACGGACCCTTCACCGACGCCTACAACTTCTTCGAGCGCGTCAACTTCAACCTCTGCAACAAGAAATCGCTCGAAAGCCTCGTCATCGCAGGCGCATTCGACGCATTCGGCATCTCGCGCGAAACCTACCTCACCACCGACGGCAAGGAAACCTACCTCGAGCGGCTCATCCGCTACGGAAACACCTTCCAAGCCGACAAGCAGCAAAGCGCAAACTCGCTCTTCGGCGACATCGGCATGGCCGTGGAAACCGTCCACCCCAAACTCCCCGCAAACGTCACCCCATGGAGCGACCTCGAGCGCCTCAACAAAGAGCGCGACCTCGTAGGCATCTACCTCTCCGCACACCCCCTCGACGAATACAGCGTAGTCCTCAAGCACGTCTGCACCGCACGCCTCAGCCAACTCCAAGACGAGCGCGCCGAACTCGCCAAGAGCGAGTCATTCACCTTCGGAGGCATCGTCACCAACGTACGCACAGGCATCACCAAAAACGGCAAAGACTTCGGCATCGTGCGCATGGAAGACTTCGACGGAACCGGCGAACTCGCACTCTTCGGCGCCCCATGGCTCACCTACAAAAACTTCCTCGAAGAAAACAAGCGCCTCTTCATCACCGCCCGAAGCGTGGCGCGCCGCTACAACCAAGACCTCTACGACATCGAAGTGCTCGACATCAAGCCACTTTCCGACGTCAAAGACTCACTCATCAACTCCATCACCATCAACCTCCCCATCGACCAAGTGACGCCAGAATTCGTGGAAGACCTTTCCGAAATCATCGACGAAAGCCCCGGCAACGCCACCCTCCACTTCAACGTCTTCTCGCCCAACCGCCACCAGGCCCACCTCTCCTCGCGCACCAAGCGACTCAACGTGACCCACCGCCTGGTCAACTTCCTCGACACCTTCGAAGAGCACGGCCTCTCCTACAGAATCAACGAGTAGCCCAAGCGGCGACTCACCCACGCCCAAGCGGCGACCAATCACAGGGCGCACCCTCATTCCACGTAGGGTGCGCCCTATTTTTTTGTTGCCAGTGCCGAAATCAAACGTTATCTGCGCCGAAATCAAACGTCATCTGCGCCGAAATCAAACGTCATCTGCGCCGAAATCAAACTCCGCCCACGCGGCGAATCAAACCTGCCGGCGCCCCACCCCATTCCGTTTTCGATGGCAGACGAAACTGAAAACGACCGCAGTCGTTTTGGAAAACCACCGCAGTCGTTTTGGAAAACCACCGCAGTCGTTTCCGAAAAAGACGCCCTTCGTTTTTGCACTGGTTGAGGAACGAAACAAAAAAAGCGTGCGGCACTTCGGAGGAAATGCCGCACGCAGGCGTATTTTTGAGTTGGGTTTATTTCAGGTCATCCTTAGCCCAAAGGACAACAATGCAGAGCGCAAAGAAAAGTGAGCCTTGAATCGCAGAAGAGCAAACTTTGGCCTCAGGCGAGGTCGTCCTCGATGAATTGGAGGAGGCGGTCCACTGCTTCGGCGGTGGGGATGTTCTTTTCCACGCACACTTTCTGCTTGTAGAGGCTGACCTTGCCTACTCCGGCGCCCACGTAGCCGTAGTCGGCATCGGCCATTTCGCCGGGGCCGTTGACGATGCAGCCCATAATGCCGATTTTGAGGGTGCGGAAGCGGGGGTTGTCCTGCGCTTTCGCCAGAATGGCCGCCTTGATTTTGGCAATGGTTTCCTCCAGATTGTAGAGGGTGCGGCCGCAGCCGGGGCAGGAAATGAATTCGGGCTTGGTGCTTCGCAATCGCGCTGCCTGCAGAATTCCGTAGGCAGTCTGGATGGTCCATTCGGCAGGCGTATCTGCCTGTGCGTTATGCAGATAGACGCCGTCCACGAGTCCGTCGATGCAGAGCGCGCCCATGTCGGCAGCGGCTTTGAGTTGCAAGGCGCTGCGGTCGCGCTCCTGGTAGTGCTGGTAGATGATAACGGGGTTCTTGAGTCCCTCGCGCATCATTTCGTGCACCAGGGCGCGGAGTTCGCCCACGCGGTTCTGGTGGTTCGACTGCGCAATGACCACCATTTCGGGGTGCGCCTTGAGGCAGGCAATGGCTTCGTCGTTGAGGGTGGCGTAACTGAGAAAGACGAACTTCATGACGCCGCCGCAGAGGCCTGCGAGGGGCAGGAAATCGGGGGTGAAGGCGGGGAAAATTCCCGATGGAATGGGCGATTTTTGCAGATTTTCGAGCCAAACGGGCGCATCGACCACGAAGGAAATGCCGGTGGGCAGGAGCGCGGCCAACTGGTCTGGCGTAGGCATGCCGTTGGGGCTGTAGAGCAGGTCGGGCAAGGCCGCCATGGGTTCGCGCTGGCGCAGGGCAATGAGTCCGTCCACGTCGTCGGTCATGACCACTGGCACATGGGCGCCGCCGATGTTCTCCACGGCACTGGTGGTGCGGCGTGCAGGATGCAGGTAGTCGAATTCGGGCGCGGCCTGAGCGGGAATGGGCAGATAGCCGGCGCGCTGTCCGATGTAGTCGCGCAGGGCAATGGCGACGGGGATTTCGGCCTCGGGCGCCTCGCTGAGCGACACGCGGATGGTGTCGCCGATGCCGTCGCTGAGCAGTGCGCCGATGCCCACTGCCGACTTGATGCGGCCGTCCTCGCCTTCGCCGGCCTCCGTGACGCCGAGATGGAGCGGAAATCGCATATTTTCCTGCTCCATTTGCGCCACGAGCAGGCGCACAGTGCGCACCATGATGACGGTGTTGCTGGCCTTGATGGAGATGACGACGTCGGTGAAGTTCTCCTTCACGCAGATGCGCAGGAACTCCATGCACGACTCCACCATGCCTTCGGGCGTGTCGCCGTAGCGCGACATGATGCGGTCGGAGAGCGAACCGTGGTTCACGCCGATGCGCACGGCGGTGTGGTTTTCCTTGCAAATGCGCAGGAAGGGGATGAATTTCTCCTCAATCTTCTGAATTTCAGCGGCATATTCCTCGTCGGTGTACTCCAGGTGCTTGAAGGTGCGGGCGGGGTCCACGTAGTTGCCGGGGTTCACGCGCACTTTCTCGGCGTGGAGGGCGGCCTCGTCGGCCACGTTGGCGTTGAAATGGACGTCGGCCACGAGCGGCACTTGGCAGCCCTGAGCGCGCAGCAGGTCGTGGATGTTCTGCAGGTTCTTGGCCTCGCGGATGCCCTGGGTGGTGAGTCGCACGTATTCGCCGCCAGCAGCGACGATGCGCAGGGTCTGGGCCACGCTGCCCTCGGTGTCCATGGTCGAGGTGTTGGTCATGGACTGCACGCGGATGGGGTTGCTTGCGCCGAGCGGCGTCTGCCCCACGTGCACTTCGCTGCTTTCGCGGCGCGAGAAATTGAACAGGTCTTGCATATTTTTCGGGGAAAAAGGGTCAGTTGGTCTTGAATTTGAACTTCACTTGCGCCAGTTCGGCATTGGCCTTCTCAATCTTCTGGCACAGGCCGGCCTTGTAGTCTGCAAGGCGCTTGGCGAGGCTTTCGTCGCTCAGCGCGAGCATCTGGGCCGCAAGGATGGCAGCATTGAGCGCGCCGTTGATGGCCACGGTTGCCACGGGGATTCCCGGCGGCATTTGGAGCATGGAAAGGACGGCGTCGATGCCGTCGAGCGCGCTGCCTTTCACTGGCACGCCAATGACGGGCAGGGTGGTTTCGGCAGCAATGACTCCGGGCAGCGCAGCCGCCATTCCGGCGCCGGCGATGATGACGCGCAGCCCGCGCTGGGCGGCGTTTTTGGCGAAATCGGCCACTTGCTCCGGGGTGCGGTGGGCGGAGAGGGCGTTGATTTCGAAGGGAATTTCCATGGAGTCGAGAAACTCGGCCGCTTTTTGCATGACGGGCAGGTCGCTTGTGCTGCCCATGATGATGCTGACAATGGGTTTCATGAGTGTGGTTTTTATGTCGTTTCTTGTTGATTCTGAAGCAGATGCCTACAGCAGGTAGCAGGCAATGGTGAGCAGTCCGAGCCAACTGCTGATGAGTCCCACGAGAAATCCGATGAGCACTTGTGCGAGGGAATGGACGTGGAAAATGAGGCGGATGGTGCCGAGCGCGCCGCTGATGAGGAGCGAGAGGCATATCAGCCACAGCATGTTGACGCCATTGGCCAGCCCGGAGAAGCCGATGGCGAAGATGACGCCGACGAATGCGCCGCAGCCGGCCATGTAGGCGCTGATTTTCCAGAGGAAATTGATGATGTAGCAGAGGAAAATGGTGATGACCGCGATGTTGAGCAGCACCAGCAGGGGGAAGGGTGCGTAGAGAAAATGGAAAAGGATTTGGCAGGTGATGTAACTGAGCAGCGTGAGCAGATAGGGCATGTAGCGGTTTTCGCGCTTGCACAGGGCGGTTGCGGGCCATCGGTTCATGCGCCGATAGAGGTGGATGCTGACCACGGGATAGACGATGGTGAGGACGATGAGGATGATGAGCTGGACGATGGGCACCCAGCGCAGGAAGGCAAAATAGGGCAATGGCATGACGCCGCAAATGGCCCAGAGCAGCACCATGATGAGGCAAAGGTGGTGGGGCGAAAAGATGTTGGAGAACACTTTTGCGGATTTCAGCCAGGTTTTGCTCATGGTGCTATGCTTTTCGTTGAAAATGAATGGGTTGGTCAATGCTCCCTGCGCAGGTTGGCGGTGGGAATGCGCAGTTCGTTGCGGTATTTCGCCACGGTTCGGCGGCTGATGTTCTCGCCTTTCTCGGCCAAGATTTTGGCGATTTGGTCGTCGCTGAGCGGGGCGGTTTTGTCCTCTTGGTCAATGATTTCCTGCAGCAGCGTATAGACTTTCGGGCGGATGATGTGCTCGCCCTGTGCGTTCTGCTTGGAGCGGAGGAAGAAGTATTTGAGGGGATAGTTGGTGCCGTCGAGCAGGCAATACTTGCTGTTCACCACGCGCGAAACGGTGCTGATGGCCAGTCCGGTGCGCTCGGCCACGTCGGCCAGGCGGAGGGGCTGGAGTTGGTTGTCGTCTTGGCTGAGGAAGAAGGGCCGCTGCAGGGCGATGATGGTGCGCATGGTCTTGGTGAGCGTCTCCTGGCGCTGGCGCAGGGCGTTGATGAAGAGTTGCGCGGAGTCCACTTTCTGCTTGGTGTAGATGAAAGCGTCCTTCTCGCCGCGCGACAGTTTCTGCGCGTTTTTCTGGTAGTGCTGCAACTGCTGCAGGTAGTCCTCGGCCACGTGCAAGCGGGGCAGGTCGCCGTAGTTGAGGGTGAAGGTGATGGTGCTCTCGTGGTCGGTCTCCACGATGAAGTCTGGCACCACGGTTCGCACGCGGTCGTCGGCGGCCTCGTTGAGTGCGCGGCCGGGATGCGGATTGAGCCGTGCAATGACTTTCTGCGCCTCGCGAATGTCCTCCACCGAGGTGCCCATGGCCTCCGCCAGTTTCGTAATGTCGTGGCGCTCAAGCAGTTTGAAATGGTCGGCAAGGATTTCGCGCGCCGTTTTCAGGTCGTGGAGCGCCGAGAGGTTGGAGGTCTTTTGCTCGCTGAGCGTGCGGATTTTCTGGTCGATTTGCAGCAGCAGGCACTCCTGCAGGTTTCTGGCGCCGATGCCGCAGGGTTCGAACTGCTGCAGGATTTGCAGGGCCTGCTCCAGTTCTTCGGGCGTGGCGTCGATGTTTTGGTAGAAAAGGAGGTCGTCGGAGATGCTGCTGAGCGGGCGGTCGATGAAGCCGCGGCCGTCGAGCGAGCCGATGAGGTAGGCGATGAGCTGGCGCTGCTTGTCGGTGACGTCGAATTCGCCGATTTGTGCCTCAAGGTCCTCAATGAAACTTTTGGTGTCGCCGATGGGAATTTCGCGGTCCTCGCCGCCGCCGTTTCGGGCGCTGTAAACGGGCAGTTCGCCGTCGTCGTTCAGGCCCGCCATGTCGCGGTCGTCGTCGTTTCGCGTGTCCTCCCCTGCCCCGTCGCCGTCCTGCAGGCCGTCGTCAGCGTCGTGCAGGTCTTGTTCTTCGCCCGCGCCGGGTCCTTCCTCCAGCGCCACGTTGTCGTAGAGTTCGTCGCGCACACGCTGCTCCAGGCTGGCGATGGGAAGTTCCACCAGCTGCGCGGTCATAAACTGCTGTGGCGTAAGCCGTTGCAGTTGCCGTTGCTCTTGAGTCAGTTCTTGATGTTGCGCGGTTTTTGCCATTGTCTTTTTGGGGAAAAGCCGAAATCGGTGCGGCTATATATAATAATGGTAGGGGAGATTTTCAGAAAAAAAGCCGGCGGAGGTGAAAGCCCCCGCCGCATTGTTGCTGCACTAATCAGCGTCTTCCTCGTCAGCGAAGTCCATGAAGTCCGCGTCGGCCTGCGCCACGAGCAGGATTTCGTCGGGTTCGTATTCGCCCATGTCGTCCTTCTTGGCCTGCTTCACCACGTAGGCGGCCACGGCCTCGAGGTCGATGTCCACGTAGCCGTCGTCGTCGGCCACTGCCTCGTCGAACACGCCGCTGTCGGTGTAGTATTCGGCCATGACGTCGATGAAGTAGTAGAGTTCGTCGTCGGAGAATTTCTCCTTCAGTTCCTGCGGCAGCTGATTGCGGATGAACGCCACTTCCTGTGCGTCTTGCTCGGCGCCGAGTATCAGTTCGTTGTCAATGCTTCCCATGGTTCTCGCTGTGTTTTAGAGCATTGCCTTGATTTTGGCCTCGTAGTTCTCTTTGGTTGTTGCGCCAACCACTTTGTCCACCACTTGTCCGCCTTTGATGAAGAGGATGGTGGGGATGTTTCGGATGCTGTATTTTGCGGCGAGGTCGTCGCATTCTTCCACATCCACTTTGCCCACAACTACCTGGTCCTTATACTGTTCGGCCAGTTCTTCCATGATGGGTGCCACGCGCATGCAGGGACCGCACCAGGTGGCCCAGAAGTCGAGCACTACGGGTTTTTCTCCGCCAATGATGGCATCGTAATTCTCGTTGTTGATTTCCATTGCTGTTAATTTTTTTGATTTTCCTTTTTCGTTGAATTTGTTTGCAAAGATAATCATTTTATCCTGAAAAAGGAAAGTTCTGGCCTGCTTTTTATGAAGAAAAAATCGTGCGCCGCGCATTTTTTTCGCGCCAGTCCAGCGCAAGGCGTTGAGGGTCACGCGCTCGCCCAGTTCGCAGCAGGCACAAAAAAAGCCCCTGCCGAAGCAGAGGCTCTTGGATTTGCCTGTTGGGAACAGGGAAATTACTTGTTGATGACGTACATGACGAAGGTCTTGGCGCCCACGCTGACGTTGAAGTTGGGGGCGGAAATGCTCTCCTGCTTCACGCTCGGCGTGTATTTCGTAGGCTCGTCGAGGGTGTTCTCGCCGTCCATGTTGTCGGCGTGGAACGTGGTGACGGAAGCGCTGTGGCTGCCCTTCATGCCCTGCAGGTTGAGGGCGATGTCCTGCGCCTTGTCGCTGGTGTTCACGATTTTCACGATGACGGTCTTCTGGTTCTTGTCGTAAACCGCGCTGGCGAAGAGGCCGTCTTGGCCGTCAACGCCCTCCACGGGCTTGCCGTTCATGGTGAGGCTCAGCACGTTGGTGCCCTTGTTGCAGGCATACATCTGCTGCACGTACCAAGAAGTGCTGCGGAAGGAGCGGAGGTTGTCGAACCAAATCATGTCGGGGCGCCACTGCCAGCCGTCCACATGGGCAAAGAGGGGCGCGTAGGTGGCCATATAGACCACGTCGGCATTGCGCTCCACGCCAGTGAGGAATGCGGCTTCGAGCAGGGCCTCCTCAAAGTGGTTCCACTTCTTGCCCTTGCCGTGGCAGGCATATTCGCCGGCAAACACCTTCGGACCCTTGCGGTCGTAGTTGTCGTAGCGCGGACCGCTGGCCAGGAACCAGTTTTCGGGGCGGTAGAAGTGCTCGTCCACGAGGTCGGCGCCCAGTTTGCGCATTTCGGGCCACAGGTATTCAAAGTCCCTGCCCTCGCTGTTGGGGCCAGAGGAACCGATGATTTTGATGTTGGGATACTGCTTGCGCACTTGCTCCACGAAGGGTTTGAGGTGCTTCGGATAGGTCTCGCCCCACTGCTCGTTGCCAATGGCCACATACTTCAGGTTGAAGGGCTTGGGATGACCCATGTCGCTGCGCAGTTTTGCCCATTTGTTCTTGGCGGGGTCGCCGTTGGCAAACTCAATGAGGTCGAGCACGTCGTCGATGTAGGGCTGCAGTTGCTCAATGGCCACCTGCGAACTCTCGTCGTTGGCGTCGTTCTGGAACTGGCAGGCCAAGCCCACGCTCAGCACGGGCAGCGGCTCGGCGCCGATTTCCTCGCTCAGCAGGAAGTACTCATAGAAGCCCAGGCCGTAGCTCTGGTAGTAGTCGGGGAAGAAGCGGTAGTCGAAGGTGTAGTGCCAGCGGTTCTCGTTGAGCGGACGGTTCTCCACGTCGCCCACGGAGTTCTTCCACTGGTAGCGCGTGGCCAGGTCGGTGCCTTCCACGATGCAGCCGCCGGGGAAGCGGAACACGCCGGGATGCAGGTCTTCGAGCGCCTTGGCCAGGTCTTTGCGCATGCCGTTCTCGTGGCCGTTGTAGGTGTCCACGGGGAAGAGGCTGATGTGCTCCAGGTCAACCACGGCGGCGTTGCGGTCGAGCATGAGGCGCAGCGTGCCCTTGTTGGCGGTTTTCGAAGCCTTGATGACGGTGGTGTACTTTTTCCATTCTGTGGAATTCACGGTCACGCTGCCCTCGCTGAACTGCTGGCGCTCGCCCATGCTGGTGGGGTCGCAGAGCAGCACGCGCACCTTGGCCTCGCCGCCTTCCGGCACGCGGGCCCAAACGCTGAAGCGGTATTCGGCGTCTTTCTCATAGCCAATGCCGAAGAAACCCTCGTTCTCCAGGCCGGTGAATTTGTCGCGGTGGCCGCTGCCGCCCAGGCGAACGTAGTGCGGGTTCTTGTCGAAGGGACCGTCGTCCTTCAGGGTCACGTTGCCGAAGCGGCTCCAGCCCATGAAGTTGTCGGGGAATTCAAACGAGCGGTTCTTCACCAGTTCGGCGTAGAGGCCACCGTCTGCGGCATAGTTGATGTCTTCGAAGAAGATGCCGTACATGGTGCTCTGCACAGGCGCTCCCAGTTTCTTGGTGTTCACGTCGAACGTGTGTGTCTGCGCAGTCGCGCTGGCCGCAAACAGCAGTGCGGCGAGTGTGGTTGTCAGTTTCATGTTTTTTGTTTATTTGGTTATCAAAATTTTCTTTCCGTCCTTGATGTAGATGCCGCCCTGCGTGGGTGCCGCAACGGTTTTGCCGTCAAGGGTGTAAATCTTGCCGGCGGCGTCGGCGCCAGTGGTGCCGCTTTCTGCGGAAATGCCCTCGATGGCGGTGGGCACGTCGTAGGTGAAGGTGAAGTGGTCGGCGCTCCACCACGTGCTGCCTGTGCCGCTGCCCGTGGCAGTGATGGTCACCTCGTCGCCCTCAAAGACTTCCACCTGAGGCAGGCTCACCTCCATCCAGCCGTTGTCGTAGTCGGCGCCGTCGATGGTGGTGCTGCCCACGCCCTGAATGGTCTCGGTGTAGGTGGTGGTTTCGCCGTCGTGGGTCACGCTGATGGTCAGGGTGATGGTGGCGTTGCTGCTGCCGCGCAGCAGGGCGTTGAGCACGTAGCGTCCGGCAGGCAGGTCGGTAATGGTTTGGCTCATCGACGAACTCAGTCCGCTGCCGTTCCATTTGTCCCAATAGGTATTGGTGCTTTCACTGTCGTAGGCCTCGCCGCTGTTGGTGCCCAGGTTGCTCACGGTCCAGTTGTTCGTGCCGTCGTTGCAGTCGGCGTTGCGGATGTAGCCCAGGTCGATGGTGGCGCTCGTGGCGTCGCCGCCGCTCTGCGTGTCCGAGAAGACGCGGAAGCGGTCGGTCCAGCGGTCAATGTCGCTCATCGGCACTTCGTAAGCAATGGTGTCGTTGTCGAGCAGATAGCGGTCGGCCACTTCGTAGAGGGTGGTCCATTCGCCACTCTCCTCGTCATATTTCTGCAGGGCCATCAGGCTGGTCAGGTCGCCATTGGTGTTGGCAATCTTGAACGTCACGGTCTGGCCGTCCTCGCTGATTTCGTAGGTCAATCCCGTCTGCTTCGTGCTGGGCGTCCACCAGTTGGGCACTTTCTGGTAGTTGGCGTTGTAGCCGAACGTGCTCTTCGTGTCGCGATACACCCTTCCGGCAGGCGTCACCCACCCGTCGTCGTTAATCATGCGGCGGCTGCTCGTGTCCCACTGGTAGTAGCTGTAGTGCTCAATCCACGGCTGCCTTTCCAGCATGTCCACGATTTCCATCACCTTCTTGCGGTTCAGTTCCAGTTGCTCGCTGTAGTTGCTGGGCCAGGTCTCGGTGGTCCAACTGGCGCCGTAGGCCCATTCCGTAATCCAGATGGGGCGCTTCGTGTTTTGGTAAACGCTGTAGAGTTGGTTGTACCAGGCGCTGGCGCCGTCGGCCTCGTTGCTGCCCCAGTAGCAGTGCAGGGCCACGAAGTCGCAGCGGTAGGCCATGTTGTCCACGTTGGTGATGTATTCCGTCAGGTAACTCGTGTCCGTGGGGCCCGGGCTGCCCACGCGCATGCCGGTGGAGGCATAGTTGGGCGTCAGGGTGCAGGCCGTCCAGGCGCTGATGGTGCCGCCGCAGGAGCAGTCCTCGTGCTGCTCGCTGTGCTCTGGCTCGTTCAGGCCCAGCATGGCGGTGCTGCCCGTCTTCTCCGTAATGGTGGAAACACTTGGCCAGTACTTGTGGGTCTGCATCGGCACATATTCATAGTTGTCGCTCGTGTAGCGGTCGGCGCTCCAGGTGTAATACCATGTGGCGTTCATCTTGCCCATACCGGTGAAGATGCCGCTCGTGCCCTGCGTGGAGCACCAGCCCTTCTTCGACGTGTATTGCCACGGCTTAATCCAGATGCTGCTGATGCGCTCGTCGAGGGCATCGGGCAGGTCGCTCACCACCAGGTCGGCATGGTCGGCCACATACACCCGCGTATAGCCCGTGCTGCCCTGGCCGCTGCCCACCACCGCCATGAATCCGCGCTTCAGCACGAAACTGCGCAGGCGGTTGTTCCATTTGTTCAGCGTGGTGTAGTTGCTCTTCTTCAGTCTCAGTTCGTCGCCACCGAAGTCGGTCTCCGTGTAGCCGAAGAACACGCTCTCGCTCGGGCGGCAAGGAATCACCGCCGCGCCGTCCAGGTAGATGGCCACGCGCACGTTGGTGCCGTTCACCGCCTGCGCGCTGCCTATTTTGATGTATTGCAGCCAGTTGTCAATCACCTCGCTCGGCGTTTGGTTCTCAAAAATCACCCACGCCGCGCGGTTGCTCACGGTCACGCCGCCGTTCAGGCTGTCAATGGGGTAATCGCTCACGATGTGGAAATCCACCGTGTCGGTCAGTTCCACCTGCTCCGTCACCCTATAGACGTCAATCTCCTGCCGCCCAATCTCGCTCGTGAACACGTCGGTCTCCGCCGCCAGCAGCGACGCCTCGTAGCCTGCCTCCAGCGCCGGAATCACGCTGAAGCGCGTCATCGAGTTCCGCGCCTTGTCGTAATACACCCTCACATAGTCGTCCTCGCTCCAGTCGCTGCCCAGGCGCGTGCTCGTGTTCTTCTTCGACACGATGGCCTTGCCCATCTGCACGTCGAGTTTCCACAGATACTCACTGCCGCTGCCCTTCGCGTCCTGCCACACCAGGCTCCACGTGTTGCTCGTGCTGGCCGCCAGATAGCGACCAGTGCTCTTGTTCTTCAGGTAGAAATAGCCGTCCTCGCCCGACGCCTCGGCCACCATCACGTAGGTCTCCCCCACCACATTCGTGCCGAAAGCGCTCAGCGCAGGCGTACTGCTCGACGTGCTGTCCACGCCCAACACCATATTATAATAGTCGCTGATGATGTAATACTCGCCCCCGTCCTCAATCGAGGCGGCAAACAGCGGTGCCGCAGAGAGCAAAGTCAGCAGCAATGCAAAGATTCTGTGCAAGTTAGGTTTTCTCATTATGTTACTTTTAGGGTTAAAATAGCAACTGTGCCGCAACCACGCGGCCCAATTTCTTTGCAAAGATACAACAAAAAAAGCCCGAAAGCAACATTTGCTCCAAAAATTTTGCTAACTTTGCCTGCAAGAACCATGAAACAGCCATGCGACTGTACAGAACGCTGAAGCGTGAAAAGACGCTGAAGAAGTCAGAGAAGTCAGAGAAGTTATCGCTCACTTCGTTCGCTAGAAGTTAAAAGCCGATACTGCTCCTGCCAAAAGACAACCCGTGCCTCCGCACCTGCACTATCGGCTGAGCGGCCGCAAGGACGCGATAACTTCTAGGAGCCGCAGGCTCCGATAACTTCTTTAACTTCTTCAACTCCAAGAAATTGTTAATTGTTAATTCCCCCCACCATGAACTCCGACAAACTCCAATCCGCGCGCGCAGCCGCCTTCGCACAGCGATGGCAGGGGCGGGGCTACGAGAAAGGCGAATCGCAACTCTTCTGGACCGAGCTCCTCACCGAGGTCTTCGGCATTGAAAACCCCAGCCAGTTCATCCGATTCGAAGAGCAAGTGAAGGTGGACAGCACCAACTTCATCGACGGACACATCGTCTCCACACGCGTCCTCATTGAGCAGAAAAGCATTGACAAAGACCTGCGAAGCGGCATCAGGCAGAGCGACGGAAGCGTGCTCAACCCCTTCCAGCAGGCCAAGCGCTACGTGGCCAACATGCCGCTCAGCCAGCACCCGCGATGGATTGTCACCTGCAACTTCCGACAGTTCCTGGTTTACGACATGGAGCAGCCCAACGGCGAGCCCGAGGAAATCCTCCTGCAAGACCTCGGGCGCGAGTACTACCGCCTGCAGTTCCTCGTGGACAGCGGCAAGGAGCACCTCACCAAGGAGATGCAAGTCTCCATGCAGGCCGGAGACATCGTCGGAGAAATCTACGACGCCCTCCTCCGCCAGTACGACGACGACAGCCCCGAGGCGCTCCGCTGGCTCAACATCCTCTGCGTCCGCCTCGTCTTCTGCCTCTACGCCGAAGACGCCGGAGTGTTCCAGCACAACCAGTTCCACGACTACCTCAACCGCTTCGCGCCCGGCCAACTGCGCAGCGCCCTCATCGCCCTCTTCCAAACCCTCAACACGCCCGCCGCACAGCGCGACCGCTACCTCGAGCCCGAACTCAAGGCCTTCCCCTACACCAACGGCGGGCTCTTCGACGAGGAAATTCAAATTCCGCCCATCACCGAGGAAATCAAGGACTTGCTCCTCAACAACGCCAGCGCAGACTTCGACTGGAGCGAAATCTCCCCCACCATCTTCGGAGCAGTATTCGAAAGCACGCTCAACCCCGAAACGCGCCGCAGCGGGGGCATGCACTACACCAGCATAGAGAACATCCACAAAGTCATCGACCCGCTCTTCCTCAACGACTTGCGCGACGAACTCGACGACATCCTCGAAGAGCGCGTGGAGCGGCAGCGGCAGCGGCTCCTCGACGCCTACCAAGACAAACTCGCCGCGCTCACCTTCCTCGACCCCGCATGCGGCTCGGGCAACTTCCTCACGGAGACCTACCTCTCCCTGCGCCGCCTGGAGAACGAAGCGCTGCGCGAGCGCTACCACGGCCAAACCATGCTCGGACAGTTCCTCAACCCCATCAAGGTCAGCATCCACCAGTTCTACGGCATAGAAATCAACGACTTCGCCGTAACCGTCGCCACCACCGCCCTCTGGATATCCGAGGCCCAGATGCTCGCCGAAACCGAGCGCATCATCCAGCAAGACATCGACTTCCTGCCCCTCAAATCCTACGCCAACATACACGAAGGCAACGCCCTGCGCACCAACTGGCAAGACGTCATTCCACCGCAAAACCTCAACTACATCATCGGAAATCCGCCGTTTGTGGGCGGCATGATGATGACAAAAGAGCAAAAGCAGGAAATGCACGACATCATGGGCGGAGTAAAAGGCGAAGGCGAACTGGACTACGTTTGCGCTTGGTACAAGAAAGCAGCAGACCTAATCCAAGGAACCAACGTCAGTTGCGCCTTTGTTTCCACCAACTCCATCACGCAAGGACAACAAGCCGTAACGCTTTGGCAACCACTGATGAAGCAGAACATACACATCAACTTCGCGCACAAAACCTTCCGCTGGGACAGCGAAGCCAAACTCAAAGCCCATGTGCACTGCGTAATCGTTGGATTTAGTTGCTTCGACAAGGCAGAGAAATACATCTACGACGACCAAGGCAGACACCCCGTGCAGCACATCAATTCCTATCTATCCGACGCGCCTGACGTATTTCTAAGCAGCAGAAGCACACCGCTTTGTGATGTTCCGCCCATGAACTTCGGCAATATGCCACGCGATGGCGGCGGATTTATCTTAACTGAAGAAGAAAAAGACGAACTTCTTGCGAAAGAACCGCAGGCAGCAAAATGGGTGCGACTCTATCTTGGCGCACAAGAATTTATCAACGGCAAAAAGCGATATTGCCTATGGTTGGTAGGCGCTTCGCCAGCGGAACTTCGAAAATGCCCGATTGTTCTGCAACACATTGACCATGTAAAGGAATATCGCGAAAGCAGTCCTGCGGCATCAACACGCAAAATGGCTGAAACGCCTACACTCTTTGCGCAGCGAACGCAACCGCCTGGCGTAGATTATGTTATCGTGCCATGTGTTTCTTCAGAACGCCGGCGCTATATTCCTATGGGATTTATGTCGGCAGACACCATTGTAAGCAACCTCGTACAAATCATCCCCTCCGCCACGCTCTATCACTTTGGCGTACTGACGTCGAACGTGCACATGGCGTGGATGCGCGTGGTGTGCGGCAGG
>Ga0065709_1029382_pt1 | contig 26172 bp, 18 predicted proteins | sample Hoacrofraction14_2_FD_59096 | JGI IMG/M metagenome (GOLD analysis project Ga0065709, IMG submission 59096) | Hoatzin crop microbial communities from Cojedes, Venezuela, sample from fiber fraction 14 v1 | ecosystem: Host-associated > Birds > Digestive system > Esophagus > Crop | place: Venezuela...
GCCATCAGCACGGATGGTTATGACGGCAGTGGAAAAACGACTTTTACAACGGCACAGGCTTCGGCTGACCATTTAGCGGAATATATCCGTGAAAAACATGACGGTCGAATTGATTTGGTGTTTGGTGAATCAATGGGCTGCGCAACGGCTCTTATGTTATTCCATTGGCAAAAGGTACACGTGGATTCTATGATTCTCAACGGCGCGCAGAACATGGATATCGGACCATTCAATGGCCTTTTGAAAAAAATCATCCCCAACGGGCAGTACAAAATGGCGCAGATGTTCCAGCAGACGGGAGAAATAGGTGATTTCCCGTTGATTGCGAAGCTCTATATCTGCCAGGACGAAGAAAAGATGAAGAAAATGGTTCGATCCGCCGCCAAAAATATTTCTCTTGAGAGCGTCCAAAATGCAACGAGTGAAGCATTGAGTCTTTTTCGTACTTTAGGCACCTATGAGCCCATAGCTGACGCTCATGTCGGCTTTTGGCACGGCAGCAAAGAGCCGAACATAAAATCCGCATGGAAGGTCATTAAACAGGTGTATCCCATGGCGGAGGAGCTTGCCTTTGAGGGCTTCGGACACGGCGAAGTGATGGCTCATCCCGACATTTTGGCCAAGGAGATAGGTAGGTTTATGGACGACAACAGAAAATTGATTGTTTCCCATACATGACGGAAATGAGCCTTCGGTTCAGATACGTCACGTATATCCCTCGTATGGTCTCGGCGCATCGAGCTGCCATCGGCGCGGCGCATTTCACAGCAAGATAGTCATTAATATTTGGCAAGTAAAACGAGAATGTTCATTGACCCTAAGCAAGTATTTCGGTAAAATGATGACAGTTGCCCAAACAAAATAAGGAGGCGTGCCATTTATGACTCAGGAAGAGCTCAGACAGCTATCCATCACTGCCACCAAGGTAAGAATGGACATTATTAACGAGACACATGCAGCAAAAAGCGGTCATCCCGGCGGCAGTATGTCATCCGCCGACGCCATGACCTATCTGTACTTCAAACAAATGAACATTGACCCTCAAAACCCCCATGACCCCGAAAGAGACCGTTTTGTCCTGTCCAAGGGACATTGCGCCCCCGGCCTGTACGCGGTGCTGGCAGAGCGGGGATTCTTCCCGAAGGAGGACCTTCTGACCCTTCGTCATCTGGGAAGCTACCTGCAGGGCCACCCGGACATGAAGAAAGTCCCGGGCGTGGACATGTCCACCGGTTCGCTGGGACAGGGCGTTTCCGCGGCCTGCGGCATGGCCCTGGGCCTCAAAATGAAAGGAAGCAAAGCGCAGGTATATACGCTTTTAGGCGATGGCGAGCTGGAGGAGGGCGAAGTCTGGGAAGCCATGATGTTTGCCGCGCATTACAAGCTCGACAACCTGCACGTCATTATCGATAACAACAATCTGCAGATCGACGGCGAGATTTCGAAGGTCATGAGCCCGTACCCGATCGGCGAGAAGCTGGAGGCGTTCGGACTGGATGTTCAGACCATTAACGGCAACGACTTTGCGTCGCTGGAGGCGGCTTTTGATGAGGCCATGAAGGTTGAGGGCAAGCCGACGGCCATCGTGATGAAGACCACGAAGGGCAAGGGCGTTTCCTTCATGGAGAACCAGGCCGGCTGGCACGGCAAGGCGCCGAATGACGAGGAGCGCGACATGGCGCTGGCCGAACTGGAAGCAACCTTAAGAGCGCTGGAAGGAGGGAACGAGGCATGAGTGAAGAGAGAAAACCGATTGCAACCCGTGAAAGCTACGGCAATGCGCTGAAGGCACTGGGCGAGGAGTTTGAGAACCTGGTCGTGCTGGACGCGGACCTGGCAGGCTCCACCAAGACCGGAATTTTCCGCAAGGCCTTCCCGGAGCGCCATATTAACTGCGGCATTCAGGAACAGAACATGATGGCAGTCGCGGCCGGTCTGGCGGCGGTGGGCTACGTTCCGTTCGTTTCATCCTTTGCCATGTTTGCGGCCGGCCGCCCCTACGAGCAGGTCCGCAACTCGATTGGATATCCCCATTTGAACGTGAAGATCGGTGCCACGCACGCCGGCGTTTCGGTCGGCGAGGACGGCGCCAGCCATCAGTGCAACGAGGACATGGCGCTCATGCGCGAGATCCCGGGCATGGTCGTGATTAACCCGTCGGATGACGTGGAGGCGCGGGCTGCTGTCCGTGCGGCTTATCTGCACGAGGGCCCGGTGTATCTGCGGTTTGGACGTCTGGCGGTGCCGGTGTTCCACGAGGAGGGCTTCGAGTTCAAGATCGGCAAGGGCGAGGTCCTGCGCGATGGCACGGATGTGACCATCATTGCCAGCGGCCTCATGGTCAAGGAAGCGGTGGATGCCGCCGAGGCGCTGACTGCGGAAAGAATCAGTGCGCAGGTGGTGAACATCGCCACGGTGAAGCCGCTCGATGAGGAGCTGGTGCTCGAGTGCGCGAAGAAGACGGGCCGGATTATCACGGCTGAAGAGCATTCCGTGATTGGTGGTCTGGGTGACGCCGTGTGCGGCTTCCTGAGCGAGAACTATCCGACCAAGGTCCGTAAGGTGGGCGTGAACGATGTGTTCGGCACCTCCGGCCCGGCCAAGGAAGTTCTGAAGTACTTTGGCCTGTCCGCCGAGCATCTGGTGGAAGTCGCCAAAGAGATGGTGGCTGAATAATTCAAAAGAAAACAAGGGCTGTCGCACCGAAAAACATCGGTGTGACGGCCTTTCTTGTTTTGCGGGAAAAGGCTGCAAGCGGCCGCTATTTTTATGCAAATAGCGACTGGTGCAAGGCCGCGGGCTATGGTACAATTATCGTTGCTTGTTTGAAGAGGGAGGTGAGTGAATGGAAAGAGAAAATCAGCCCGGCATGGCCGATGCTTTGGCGGAGCAGCAGTTTGAAGAGGCGCATCTGGAGGATACCAAAGAGAAAATCCGGAGCAACATTGCCAAGCTGGAGGATGAGGTGGGGCACGTCAGAAAGGCCTTTGAGGAGCTTAATGACGAGCTGACCCCGCGGGACCGGGAACTGAACACGCAGAAGGCCATTCAGCTCTCGCTCACCAACGCCCAGCTGACATTTGCCGAGGAAATGCTGCTGAAAAACGAGGCGGGGCTGAATATTCCCTACTTCGGACGCATAGACTATCAAGAAGAAGACACTAAAAATAAAGAAAGCTATTACATAGGCAAGCACGGGCTGCCGTACGGGGACGACGTGCTGGTGGTCGACTGGCGCGCGCCGATCGCGAAGCTGTATTACGAAAATCAACTGGGCGAGGGGAGCTACGAGGTGCCGGCGGGGCCGCCGGTTGAGGTGAATCTTAATCTTAAGCGGACCTTCGACATCGAGGGCGGGAAGTTGCTGGGCTTTTACGATTCGGACGTTGCGGCGAACGATGAGCTGCTGGTCAAGTACCTGGCGCAGCACAAGGAGGTCGCGCTGGGGGACATCATCGCCACGATTCAGCAGGAGCAGGACCAGATCATCCGCGCGACGCCGTTCCAGAATTCGATTGTGCAGGGGGTGGCCGGTTCCGGTAAGACCACGGTAGCGCTGCACCGGATTTCGCACATCCTGTACAACTGGCCGGATCGCTACAAGGACAAGGATTTCCTGATTATCGGTGGGTCAGAACTGCTGCTCGACTACATCGCGAGCGGGCTGCCGGACCTGGACGTGAGGAATGTGACGAAGTGCCGCATGGACGTGTTTTTGCAGGAGGAGCTCGGCGAAGACTTTCAATCAGCTTATGAGCTCGCCTCGCCGTCTGAAACCGAGACTTTTAAGTGCCGGTTCGGGTTCATCAGCGAGGTGGACCGGTACTTTAAGCGGGTGTGGCTGCGGGAGCTCAAACCCCGGACGATCGAGGATGACGAGCTGGGCGAGATTCTCTCACGCGACCAGATGTACGAGATGCTGAATTACCGGCAGGATTACTCGCTCAGGCGGGCCGAGACACTTTTGAATGAGACCCTGCAGATGCGCATCCGGATGATGACCGATTCGGTGAAGAAGGACCCGGACCATCAGGCGAAGCTGGCCCTTCGCCGCAAGAAGCTGGCGCAGTATGACCGCTATTTCCGCAGCGCGCAGGATCATTCGAACGTGCTGGAGATGTACCGGGTGTTCCTGCAGGATTACGTGAGCCGGCACCCGGAGGCTGCGGCCACCCGCACGAGCCGCGATGAGCGTAATCTTACGGTTGGCCGTCTCTCGGTTTATGACCTCGCCGCGATGAACTTAATTCGTAAGTACATGACCGAGGAAGAGGAAACGATTCCCTATGGTCAGATCGTGATTGATGAAGCGCAGGATTTCGGCGAGTCGGTGTATTATGTGCTGCGTCGGCTGCAGCCGAAGGCGTACTTCACCATCATGGGCGATGTGTCGCAGAACATCCGTTATGAGACGGGCATGAACGACTGGACGGCTGTGACAGAGCAGATTTTTAACGCCACGACGGACCGATTTTATAAGCTGAAAAAGAGCTATCGAAATACGATTGAGATTTCGAATTTTGCCTCTAAAATCCTGGCGCGCACGGTGGATCCGGCGGTGGGAAAGACGGAGGATTTTGAGATTGAACCGGTCATCCGGCATGGCGAGGAGGTTTATGTGCAGGGGCTGGCCGCGGATGACAAGAAGCCGGCGGTACTGGACATGATTGCGACCGCGCGGGCGAACGAGTATCATTCGATGGCCATCATCACCCGGCATCGGGAGGAGGCCGAGCGGCTGACCGAGAAGCTCTTGGATGAGGGGATGGTCGGCACGCTGTCGCTGGCGGATGCGATGAAGGCGGGCGGGGCGTTTCAGCTCATGGTTCTGCCGGTCGAGGACTGCAAGGGTCTTGAATTTGACAGCGTCCTTTTGTATGATGTGACGAGAGAGAACTATCCGAATGAGCCGCGTGAGGCGAAGAAGCTGTACGTCGCCGTGACGCGCGCACTGCATGAGCTGAATGTGATTTATCCCGAAGAGGGCGAAGTGTCCGAACTGATTGCTGACTGACCGACCGACGGAAGATTAAAGACCGACCGACGAAAAAACGACCGACGAAAAAAGACCGACGAAAAACGACCGACGATGAGGAGGAACCCCATGGCTGTAAAACGCGTGTACGTCGAAAAAAAGGAAGGCTTTAAGGTAGAGGCGAAGGGCCTGTGCCATGACCTGAAGAGCAATCTGGCACTGGAGGGACTTGAGAGCGTGCGGGTGTTCAACCGCTACGATGTCGAGAACCTGCCGGATGAGCTGTTTGAAAAGGCGATTGCCCGGATTCTGTCCGAGGCGCCGGTGGACGAGGTGTACCGGGAAAAGCTTCCGGCGGACACGGCGGAGGCGAAGGTGCTGGCGGTGGAGTTTTTGCCGGGGCAGTACGACCAGAGAGCCGACTCGGCCGAGCAGTGCATCCGGCTGCTGAAAGCGGACGAAAACCCCAAGGTCGAATGCGCGAGGGTATATGCGTTGTACGGAAGCTTGACTGACGAGGAACTGGAGAAGGTCAAGGCGTTTTTGATCAACCCGGTCGACTCGCGCGAGGCGGCCATGGAAAAGCCCGAAACGCTGGCGGTGGACTATCCCGTTCCGGCGGATGTGGCCGTGATCGATGGCTTTACCGCCATGGACGAGGCGGCGCTTGGTGAGATGCTTTCCTCGCTGGGGCTGGCCATGAGCCTTGCAGATTTGAAGCACACGCAGAAGTATTTTCGGGACGAGGAGCACCGCGACCCGACCATGACGGAAATCCGCGTGCTCGACACCTACTGGTCTGACCACTGCCGCCACACGACGTTTGCGACGGTCATTGAGGACGTGGAGTTTGAAGAAACCCCGCTCACCGAGCCCATCCGGAAGGCCTATGCCGAGTACAAGGCCGGCAAGGTGAAGCTGGGCCGGGAGGCCAAGCCCGAATGCCTGATGGACATTGCGCTCGCCGCGATGCGCGAAATCAAGGCGGCAGGCGGGCTGAATGATCAGGAAAAATCCGATGAAATCAATGCATGCAGCATTGTCATCCCGGTGGATGTCAACGGCACCGAGGAGCAGTGGCTGCTCATGTTTAAAAACGAAACTCATAATCATCCGACGGAGATTGAGCCGTTCGGCGGCGCGGCCACGTGCCTCGGCGGTGCGATCCGTGACCCGCTGTCCGGCCGCAGTTACGTTTATCAGGCCATGCGGATTACGGGCGCGGCGGATCCGACAGTTTCCCTGAAGGACACGCTGCCGGGCAAGCTGTCGCAGCGCAAGATTGTGCGCGAGGCGGCACACGGCTACAGCTCCTACGGCAACCAGATCGGTCTTTCGACCGGCATGGTGAAAGAGATTTATCATCCCGGCTACGTGGCCAAACACATGGAACTTGGTGCGGTCATGGCGGCGGCGCCGGTGAAAAATGTGAAGAGAGAAAAGGCCGAGCCGGGGGATGTAATTATCCTTCTGGGCGGCCGCACGGGACGGGACGGAATCGGCGGTGCAACGGGTTCTTCCAAGGCGCACACGGAGGAGTCCATCCATACCTGCGGCGCCGAGGTGCAGAAGGGTAACCCGCCGACCGAGCGTAAGCTGCAGCGCCTGTTCCGCGACGAAGAGGCGGCGCATCTGATTAAGATTTGTAATGACTTTGGTGCCGGCGGCGTGTGTGTCGCGATTGGCGAGCTGGCGCCCGGCCTCGAGGTCAACCTGGACCTCGTGCCCAAGAAATATGCCGGTCTGGACGGCACGGAGCTTGCGATTTCTGAGTCGCAGGAGCGCATGGCGGTCGTCGTGGACCCGGCGGATATGGACCATTTCATGGCCCTGGCCGCGAGGGAGAACCTCGAGGCGACCCATGTCGCGACCGTGACAGAGGAGCCTCGTCTGAAGCTGTTCTGGCGCGGCAAACCCGTGGTCGATATGGCCCGGAGCTTTATTGATACGAACGGTGCCGCCAGCTTTACAAAGATTAAGGTGCTCTCGCCCGATGAGGCGGCCCCGGCCTCCCTGCCGGAGAAGGCCTTTGGCCTGGCCTTCGGCCTGGCGTTTGGTCAGGCCAACGGCCAGGCCAACGGCCTTGGTGCCGACCAAGGCTTTGCCGATGGTGTGAAGACGATCCTGAGCGACCTGAATGTGGCGTCACAGCGCGGGTTGGTCGAGATGTTTGACTCGTCCATCGGCGCGTCGACGGTGCTCATGCCGTATGGTGGCAAGCTGCAGAAAACACCCATCCAGACCATGGCCTGCAAGATTCCGGTCGAGAACGGCGAGACCACGACGGCCTCGCTCATGAGCTACGGCTTCGATCCGTTTGTGTCGAGCTGGAGCCCCTTCCACGGCGCCGAGTATGCCGTCATGGACTCCGTGGCTAAGGTCGTGGCGGCCGGTGGCGACTACCATAAGATTCGTTTTACCTTCCAGGAATTCTATCAGAAGCTCCGCAAGGAAGAGGATTGGGGCAAGCCGTTTGCAGCCCTGCTGGGCGGCTACGAGGCCCAAATGCGGCTCGGCTTGCCGTCGATCGGCGGTAAGGACTCGATGAGCGGCAGCTTTGATGACATTAACGTGCCGCCGACTCTGATTTCGCTGGCGGTGGACACGATTTCGACCGACAAGGTCGTGACGCCTGAGTTCAAGGAGGCCGGCCATCAGGTGGTGTACCTGCCCATTCCGTTAAACGAGGATGGCACGGTCGACTTCGAAGGCGCCATGGCGCTTTATGATCAGGTTGCGAAGCGCATTGAAAAAGGCAAGATTCATTCGGCTTATGCGGTGCCGTACGGCGGCATCGTGGAGGCGGTGTTTAAGATGGCGCTCGGCAACGGTCTGGGCTTTAGCTTCAACGAGGAAGCGACGTCCCTCCTGGCGGCGGCGCCGGTTTACGGCAGCCTGATTGTGGAAACGACCTGCCACCATCTGGCGGCGATGGGCACGGCCCTGGGTGAGATTACCGAAGAACCGGTGCTGAAGCTCTCCTGCGGTCAGATGATTTCCATGGACGAGGCAGAGGCGGCTTATAACGGCAAACTGGAGCGCGTGTTCAAAACTAAGGCGCCGGCGGCCGAGGTTCCGGCCGACATGCCGCTCTACACCCCGGCTAAGAAGCACGTGTATACGGGCGCCCGTGTGGCACGCCCGCGCGTGTTCATCCCGGTTTTTCCGGGCACGAACTGTGAGTACGACACGGCCCGCGCCTTCTATCTGGCCGGCGCCGAGCCGGATGTGTTTGTTCTCAGAAACCTCACTGCGGCTGACATCGACGAGTCGGTGGCGGAGATCGTGAAGCGTCTCGATCAGGCTCAAATCCTGATGTTGTCCGGCGGCTTCTCCGCGGGTGATGAGCCCGAGGGCTCCGGTAAGTTTATCGCGACCGTGTTCTCGAACGACCGGATTCGCGAGGCGACCGAGCGTCTCCTGCATGAGCGTGACGGTCTGGCGCTCGGTATCTGCAACGGCTTCCAGGCCCTGATCAAGGTCGGCCTGGTACCCTACGGCGAGATTCGTCCGCTCAGCGCGGATGCGCCGACCCTGACCTATAACTCAATTGGCCGCCATGTTTCCACCGTGGTCACAACCCGTGTGAGTTCGACCCTGTCCCCGTGGCTCTATCGCACGAAGGCGGGTGACCTGCACTCGATTGCCGTGTCCCACGGCGAGGGCCGTTTCGTGGCCTCACCCGAGGTGCTCGCACAGCTCCTTGCAAACGGTCAGATTGCGACCCAGTATGTGGATGAGGGCGGCGCCCCGAGCGGCGAAATTCCGTACAACCCGAACGGCTCCATGTGGGCGGTGGAAGGCATTACCTCGCCGGATGGCCGCGTCCTCGGCAAGATGGGACACTCGGAGAGAATCGGCCAGGAGGTGGCGAAAAACATCCACGGCGTCAAGGATCAGGAACTCTTCGCGAGCGGCGTGGATTACTTTAAGTAATGTTAAAGTTTCGGCCTTCGGGCCGGTAGAAATGGAGATATTAAATCATGAAATCTGTTCCTGAAAGAGTGAGCGCCCTTCGTGCGGAAATGAAAAAAGAAGGCGTGAACACTTATGTTGTTTACTCGCAGGATGCGCATCAGAGCGAGTACGTGGCCGACTACTGGCATGCCCGGGCCTACATGTCGGGCTTTACCGGCTCGGCCGGCACGGTCATGATCACCGAAACCGAAGCCGCCTGCTGGGTGGACGGCCGGTACTTCCTGCAGGGCGAGAAGCAGCTGGAAGGAAGCGGGATTACGCTCATGAAGATGGGCGAGATGGGTGTGCCGAAGGTGGAAGAATACCTGCTCGACAAGACCCCGGAGGGCGGCGTGGTCGCCCTGGATGGCCGGACAATCGGCAGCCTTCAGGCGAAGGCGCTGACCAAGCGCCTCGCAGCGAAAAAGATTCAGCTTTCCTGCGGTGAGGATTTGGTGGGCCGTATATGGGATGACCGCCCGAGCCTGCCGCTGGACGAAATCTGGGACTTCCCGGTGGAGCTGGCCGGTGAAAGCCGCAGCGAGAAGCTGGCAAGAGTGCGCGAGCATATGCAGAAAATCGGCGCTTCCTATTACCTGATGGCGTCGCTTGACAGTGCGGCATGGCTTTTAAACTACCGCGGCAACGACATCCACTGCACCCCCGTGGCTTATGCGTTCGTGCTGGTCGCTATGGACAAAGCGTATCTGTTCATTGAAGAGGCGAAGGTGAGTGACGCCATGCGTCAGACCCTGCTGGCGGATGGCGTGGAAGTGCGTCCGTACCATTCGCTGCCGTCCATCTGGGCGGAGCTGGCGCCCGGAAAGATTGGTTTTGATGGAAAAGAGATCAACGAGCTTTTGGTCGAGAGCATTCCGGCCGAGTTCCCGGTGGTCGAAGAGAAAATGAATATCGTGGTCTCCATGAAGGCCGTGAAGAACGAAACCGAGCAGGCGAACGTCCGGAAGGCGCACCTCAAGGACGCGGCGGTCATGATCCATTTTCTGCGCTGGGTCAAGGCGCATGCGAGTGCCGGCATTACCGAGTGCGATGCGGCGGATTATCTGGATAACCTGCGCTGCGAACAGGAAAACTCGCTGGGAATCAGCTTTGACACGATTGCCGGCTACGGCCCGAACGGAGCGATTGTTCACTACAAGCCGGAGCGTCCCGGCTGCGCCGAGATTAAGCCCGAGGGATTCCTGCTGGTGGACAGCGGTGCGCAGTACATGGAGGGCACGACGGACATTACCCGTACGATTGCCATGGGTCCGCTGACGGATGAAATGAAGGAAGCCTACACGCTGGTGCTGAAGGGTCATCTGGCGCTGGGCCGTGCCATTTTCCCGGACGGCGCCACGGGAGCGAACATCGACGTGCTGGCCAGAGCCGCTCTGTGGAGCCACTGCCTGGATTACAAGCATGGCACCGGTCACGGCGTGGGTTTTGTGCTGAGTGTCCATGAGGGTCCGCAGAACATTTCCCAGGCGCTTCGCCCGGTGAAGCTTTTGCCCGGCATGGTGATTTCCGATGAGCCGGGGTACTACCCGACCGGCAAGTTCGGCGTGCGCATTGAGAACCTGACCATGGTCATGCCGCAGGCGGAAAACGAGTGGGGCAAGTTCTACCGGAATGAGCCCATCACCTTCGTTCCGTACGAGCGGGAGGCCATTGTGAAGGAGCTTCTCACCGACGAGGAAATCGCTCAGGTGAACGCGTATCACGCCAAGTGCCGTGAGCTCGTGCGTCCGTACCTGAAGGACGAAGAGGATCTTAAGTTCCTCGAGGAAGTCACGAAGGAACTGTAAGGTTCAACGGCAATCAACCATCAATAACAGCAATAAAAATCTGGGATGAAGTGATTCATCCCAGATTTTTGATTGGTTTGGCTTTTTCTCATAGGGGGTGGCACAAGCGCAAAAGCGTCAAGACGCTGGCGCAAGCGCAAAAGCGTCAAGACGCTGGCGCTTACGCAGCATAGTTATGCTTCATACCGGACCTTGCCGTCGACCCAGACCCGCTTGATGTTGATGTTCTCATCAAAGAGAACCAGGTCTGCCTTGCGTCCGACCTGAATGAAGCCGGTTTCGCGCGACTTTCCGAGAATGCGGGCCGGAGTTTCAGTCATCATGGTCACCGCATCGATGATGGACGCCCCGGCGATGTCAATCATCCGGCGGATCAGCTCGCAGCCGAGCGGTGCCGAATCGTTTTCTTCAATTTCCAGGGCGCCGGACACCAGCGCGAGGCGCTGCGGTCCGATGAAGCGGTAAGCCATGCGTAAAAGCTCCGGCGGCAGGTGAGAGCCGTCCGGCAGAAGCTCGGCGGTCAGGCTGGTGAGGACATAAGCCGATTCCACGACGCCGCCGTGGTAGTGGCCGTGATTGTTGGTAATCGTGGAGCAGCCGCAGTACAGGCTCGAAATGTGCCTGAAGCCTGCGGAAAGGCTCTTTTTGACCTCATCATACGTGGCGTTGCTATAGGAAATGCAGGGCATGATTTTACGACGTTTCAGTTCCCGGGCCAGTTCGAGCGCGCCGGGCAGTTCGGGGGCGAGTGACCAGCGCAGAATGCCGGGGCACTCGTTCAGGATTTCCAGATAATCCTTCGGATCGGGATCCTTGCACAGAGAAGCCAGACTGCTTCCGAGCTGTGCAGAAGAGAAGTAGGGGCCTTCGATATCGAGGCCCAGCAGTCTGGCGCCGCCCGCGGTGTCCTTCTGACAGGTTTCGAGCAGGGCCTGCGAGGTCTTGATGTCTTCTTTACTGAAGGGAATCAGACCGGGCAGCACCTCGGTGGTGCCGTGTTTCAAATGCTCCTCGGCAATGGCGCGCCACACGTCCTCGGTGCAGTTTTCAAAGCGCTTGTGTGAGGAGGCTCTGGCATGCAGGTCCACGAAGCCGTGGGACAGGTACAGGCCATGGCCGTTATAGTTCGGAATGTTGGACTCGGCCTTGCCCTTGGGCATGATGTCGATGATGGTATCCCCATCGAGAATCAAATCGGTCGGGGTAATCCGGCCGTCACGAATCATAAGCACGTTCGTGATGGCGTTCATGTTCGGGGTGAGCTCGCGGAAGACCGGCTTATTGTACGGCGGCTTGCGCGGCGGAAGCTCCTTCTTAGGGGCCTTGGTTTCAGCTTTTTTTGCTTTCTCTGCTTTCGAGGAATTTCCCTTGGACGCAGAGGTTTTCTTTTTGGAGGGGTTCTTCTCCTTTGTGGCAGAGGTCGCTTGAACGGTCGCTTCCTCAGCGGTCGTCGTCACGACTTCCTCAGCCGCTGCCTTGGCAGCTGCTTTCTTTTTTGCCGGTTCCTTGGTGGCCATAGGGTGAATCTCCTTTACAGAGGAATTTAAAAGGGCGCATGTGGACGCAAGGTTCCGTCATGGGAACGGGTGCGTCCCCATACGCCCCGGTGAATTAGACTACATGATAAGGGTCGGACTTAAATTATACCTTAAATCAGGACTTGAACAGCGTGCTCAGGATGCCGCGGCCCAGCGAAGCACCGACGTTGCCGCCCAGGGTCTTACCAAAGGAACCGAACTTGGAACCCAGGGTCTTACCCAGCTCACGGCCAATCGTGCCAACCACGGAGTTACCGACGGACTTCACGGCCTGCTTCTTTGCCTTTTCAGACTTGGCCGCTTCCTTCGCGGCTTCTTTTTCTTCCTTCTCGGCAGCCTTTTGCGCTTCCTTTTCAGCCTTCTCGGCTTCCTTAGCGGCAGCGGCCTCTTCCTCTTCCTTCTGCTTGGCGGCTTCCGCTTCGAGGCCCATTCTCTGCAGGAACTCGTAAGCAGAATCCGGGTCGACCGCCGTCGCGTAGCGGCTGTAATGCAGGCTTCCCTTCACCGCGCTGTCGCGCTCCTCATCGGAAATCGTGCCCATGCGGGTTTGCGGCGGAAGGACAGAACCCTTCTGGCAAACGGCCGGGATACCGTCCTCACCGAGGAAGGAAATCACGGCTTCACCGGTGCCGAGGTTCAGAATCGTGTCATAGGTGTCGAAATCGGGGTTCTCACGGAAGGACTCAGCCGCGGCCTTGACCGCCTTCTGGTCAGCCGGCGTGTAAGCGCGCAGACCATGCTGAATCTTGTTGCCGAGCTGTGCCAGCACGGAGTCCGGAATGTCCTTCGGGTTCTGCGTGCAGAAGTACACACCCACGCCCTTGGAACGGACCAGCTTCACGACCTGCTCAATCTTGTCGAGCAGCACCTGCGGGGTGTCCTTGAACAAAAGATGTGCTTCATCAAAGAAGAAGACCATCTTCGGCTTGTCCAGATCGCCGACTTCGGGCAGGGTCTCAAACAGCTCGGCCAGCAGCCACAGCAGGAAGGTGGAGTACAGACGGCCATCGTTAATCAGGCTCTCGGAATCAAGGATGTTAATCACGCCCTTGCCGCCCTGACCCTGGGCAATGAAGTCCGTAATGTTGAGGGCCGGCTCGCCAAAGAACACATCGCCGCCGGCAGTCTCGAGCGCCACGAGCGCGCGCATGATGGCGCCCACGGAAGCGGAGGAGATCCGACCGTAATCCGCCGCAAAGGTGGAGGCATTCTCATTCACATAATTGAGCATGCTCTTAAGGTCCTTGGTATCAATGAGCAGGAGGTTGTTGTCGTCCGCAATCTTGAAGACGATGGACAGAATGTCTCTCTGCAGGTCGTTCAGGTCGAGTACGCGGGAGAGAAGCAAGGGACCGAATTCAGAAATCGTGGAGCGAAGCTGCACGCCCTTCTGACCGTAGATATCCCAGAAAGCTACCGGGTAACCCTGATAGTTGAAGCCGTAGTCGTTAAGGCCGAAGCGGGCGATTCTCGCCTGCATGTCTTCGGAGTCCTCGCCGGGGCAGAGCATACCCGCGATGTCACCCTTAACGTCGGCCATGAACACCGGAACGCCCATGTCGCTGAAGGATTCAGCCAGCACCTTTAAGGTGACGGTTTTTCCGGTACCGGTCGCGCCGGCAACCAGGCCGTGGCGGTTCGCCATGCCGGGAAGAAGGTATAACGGCTCACCGTTCGGGTCATTCGCAACCCAGATTTTCTGATCTCTTACCATGAAATTGCCTCCTTGAAAATATAAATAGCTTTGGCAGCGCATTAACCATTGAAAAACACGAAGCATGGGCCGCCTGTCATTAGAAAAATTATAGCATTAAGTGCGAGTGGATTGCAACGATAATTCACAGGATATTCATTGATAAATCACTGCAAAAGATGGTATACTGGTATGGCATAGAAACGGAGGCCGCCATGACAGACAACGAACGGCTGCTCCTCGCCGAGGAGCGCGCGGTAAAGAGTTTTCCGGACGGAATCGGAACGCAGAGTGAAAAGCTGGTGCATTCAACCGTGAAATACTTTCTGGAGCCGGACGAGAGCTGCCATGAGGTGAGGGTCGGCCGGTTTATTGCGGATATCTTCCAAAAGGAGCGAGGGCACATCTACGAGGTGCAGACCCGCCAGTTCGGACGCCTTGTTCCCAAGCTGGACAGCTTTTTAAATGATTACCGGGTGACGGTGGTTTACCCCGTGGTGCGGCACAAATACCTGCATTGGGTGGACCCGGAGACCGGGGAGATTTCGAAAAGCCGCCGTTCACCGAAGGCGGGCCGCGCGAGCGATATTCTGCCCGAGATGTATGCCTTAAAGGACCTCATCACGCGTGAAAACCTGGACTTTCTGGTCCTTCTTTTCGATGCGGAGGAGTACCGGCTTTTGGACGGCTACAGCAGGGATAAAAAGCACGGCTCCCACCGTATGGAACGCAAGCCCCTGGCTTACGGATCCGAGGCTTCGCTTTCTTCGCCTAATGATTTCCGCGGCCTGATTCCCGAGGACCTCGCGGAGCCGTTCTTCCGGGCGGAGCTAGAGAAGGCGCTGCACCTTCAGGGCCGCAAGGGGTCCTATGCCGTGGAGGTCTTAAAGCGCGTGGGCGCGATTGAAAAAATCGGCGAAATCGACAGAAAACATATTTATGTTCGTAAGTAAGGAGTATCTACATGTGGATTGATCATTTGGAACAAAAATTCGGGCGGTACGCCATCAGCCATTTGATGCGGTACGTGTGCATTGGCAGTGCGGTGGTGTATCTTTTGACTCTGGTGCTGCCGGCGGTGCCGTATTTTCTGAACATGGTGCCGCAGTACGTGCTGAAGGGACAGGTGTGGCGGCTTTTGACCTTTGTGCTGGTCCCCAGCATGTCGAACCCGCTTTTAACACTGCTGAGTTTATTCTGTTATTACTGGATTGGCGAGGCGCTTGAGGGCACGTGGGGCGCATTTCGGTTTAATCTGTTTTTCTTCATCGGCATGCTGGCCGTGGACATTGTGATTTTCATCCTGTATGCCATGGGCTATGATTTTTCCCAGACAGTGCATCAGTGCGGTTATTTGTTCCAGTCCATGTTCCTGGCGCTGGCGACGCTGTACCCGGACATGCAGTTTCTGGTTATGTACATTATTCCGCTCAAAGCCAAGTGGGCGGGACTCATCAGCGCGGCGCTGCTGGTGTTTGAACTGGTCATGGGCAGTATCCCGGTGAAGCTGTTAATCATTGGCTCCATGGCGGGCTATCTGATTTTCTTCCTGCCGGATCTCATCGGGATGATTAAGGCTAAAATCCGCAAGGAAAATTATCAGCGCAAGACGACCTACCGCGGCGGTTCGAGTCGAGGCTCGGGCTACGGCCGCGGCGCGGGCTATGGTTCGGGCTACGGTAACTCAGGCGGCTACAGCGGCTACGGCTCGGCCGGCAACCGGGCTTTCCGCGAGCAGAACTCGCAGAACGTCAGAGAAGATGACGGAACGCAGGTATATACCCAGGAGGGTCGGCGCGTGAGAAAGCAGAGTGCCGGCAAGGTGGTGGGCGTTGCGTTCCACCGCTGCACGGTCTGCGGCATCACCGAGCTGGACGATCCGGACATGACCTTCCGGTATTGCTCGCAGTGCAACGGCAACTACGAATACTGCGAAAATCATATTTATAATCATACCCATATTACCTGAAAGGGCGGAGCCTAAACCATGTGGAAACCTAAGGAGAGGACCGAGGACAAGCAGTTCCATTCCAGAGTGAGGATCATCAGCTCCTACGTGATGCTGGTGATTGCCGTAACGCTCATCCTGACGTTTGTGATCTACCGTTTTCCGGAAGTTAAGACCATTCTTTCGAACCTGATTAAACCGCTTCGGCCGGTCATTTACGGCGTGGTGATTGCGTATTTGCTGAACCCGATCTGCAACTGGCTGAGGGACATGTTTGAACAGCTTTTTGCGAACGTGAAGCACGGGAAAAAGATTGCCAACATCCTGGCGATCGGCCTTTCGGTGGTGTTTGGCGTCGGGGCCGTGATTGCCTTGGTCTGGCTGATCATTCCCGGATTGATTTCTTCTGTGACTCAGCTGATCAGCGACATGCCGGGCTACGTGACGAGCCTCCAGACCTGGATTACCGAGACGGAGGTCTCGGATGCGCTGAAGGAGAACCTGAGCGACATCGTTGAGCGGGTTTCCGAGGCGGTGGAAAACTGGGTGCAGACCGATCTTGCGTCCACGATTTCCAGCTTGGTTTCCAAGGTGACCACCGGCGTGATTGATGTGGTGAAATTTGTCATCAACTTCTTCGTCGGTGTGGTGATTGCGATTTATCTGCTGCGCGACAAAAAGAGTGCCATCAGCCAGATGAAGAAGGTTATCTCCGCGGTTTTCAGTGATGACACGACGGAAACCATCATCGAAACGGCGCGGCAGGGACATAAAATTTTCGGCGGCTTCCTGTACGGAAAACTGCTTGATTCTCTGATTATCGGCATCATCTGCTTTGTTGGGATGAGCCTTTTGAAGATGCCGTACACCCTGCTTGTTTCCGTCATCGTGGGCGTGACCAACATCATCCCGGTGTTCGGCCCGTTTTTGGGAGCCATTCCGTCGGCCCTGCTCATTTTGATGGTCAACCCGCTGCAATGCCTTTATTTCCTGATTTTTATCCTGATTCTGCAGCAGCTGGACGGAAACGTGATTGGACCGAGGATTCTGGGAACGTCCATCGGCATCAACGAGTTCTGGATCACGTTTTCTCTGCTTTTATTCGGCGGAATCTTCGGATTCTTCGGCATGGTGATCGGCGTACCGCTGTTTGCCCTGATTTATTTCCTGACGGTCAAGGCTATGAACCGCCAGCTGGAGGCCAAGGGCCTGCCGGTCGAGACCTTCGAGTACGAACATATCACGAATCCTAAAGAGTTAAAGGGAGGAAAAACGATGGACTTTTTCGGTATGGAAACTTATGAACTGAGAGCAGGCGGTTATCACGCCTGGGTGCTGCCGCAGATCGGCGGCCAGCTGATGGGACTGGAAAAGGACGGCATCAAGGCGCTGCATGAGCCGACGAGCAAGGACGATCTGGGCCACGGCTCGACCTCCTACGGCCTGCCCATCCTGTTCCCTCCGAACCGGATTGACGGTGGGACCTTTGAAGCGGACGGCCACGTCTACAAGTTCCCGCTTAATGAGGCGGCGAGAGGCAACTCCCTGCACGGCTTCCTGCACACCCGTCCCTGGAAGGTGGAAGCGGCGTCCAAGAACGAAATCCGCATGAGCTTCACGGGCGACGAAACAACTGATTTTTACCTGTATTATCCGGTCAACTTCAAGGTGGAGATGACCTATCGCCTAAGCGAAAAGGGTCTTGTCCAAACCGTGACCGTTAAGAATAATTCCGACTTTGCCATGCCGCTCGGGTTGGGCTTCCATTCCGCATTTAACTGCGAAGAGGACACGAAGGTCCGTCTTTCCGTCGGCCGCCGCATCGAGGTGAACGACCGGATGCTGCCGACCGGCGTGGTGCGCCGTTTGAATGAGCAGGAAGAGCTGCTGCGCACCGAGGGCCTGTCCCCGGTCGCCTGGAGCATGGACGATCATTATACGGCGGAGCCGCTGGTGGTGGACGGCCGCACCTTCCATGGCGCGATTCTGGACCGTCATGATGCCGTGGTGCGCTATACGGTGGATGACTTCTACAAGCATTGGATGGTCTGGAACAAGAACATGAACGGGCAGTTCATCTGTCTGGAGCCGCAGAACTGGCGGATCAACGCTCCCAATCTGGTGCGTGAAATCGGCGTGGATGCGGGCTGCACCATGCTGCCGGCCGGTCAGGAGATTTCCGTCACGGCGAAGATTGAGATTGAACCGAAAAACCCCGCATGAAAGGGATAAGCAATGTACGAAAAGATATTGGTAGTGGACGATGAGGCCTCGATTGTCGAGATTGTCAAATTCAATCTCGAGAAGGAGGGCTACCGCGTCGTCACCGCGATGGACGGCTATGACGCTCTGTCTGCGTTTCAAAAGGAGAGCCCGGATTTGATCATTCTGGATGTCATGATGCCCGGGATGGATGGGTACGCGGTTTGCCGCAAAATCCGGGAGACGAGCAATGTCCCGATCATCATGGTGACCGCCCGGGCCGAGGAAATCGACACCGTTCTGGGCCTGGAGATGGGCGCCGACGAATATGTCACGAAGCCCTTCAGTGTGCGGGAACTCATGGCCCGGGTCAGGACCGCGCTCAGGCGCTATCAGGCGCTCACAAGCCGGGACGATAAGGATCAGACCATCCTGACTGCCGGCGATTTTGCCCTCGATACGACCCGCTTCACGGTAAGTCGCGGAAGTGAAAAAATCGACCTGACGCAGCGCGAAACCGAAATCATCAAGCTCCTTATGAGCGAACGCGGACGGATTTTCTCCCGCAGCGAGATTCTGGAAAAGGTCTGGGGCTACGAGGCCCTGGGCGACGAGCGAACGGTGGATGTGACGATCCGCCGGCTGCGCGAAAAAATCGAGCCGGACCCCGGCGCGCCGCGGTATGTCATGACCAAACGCGGCGTCGGGTATTATTTTAACGAATCCCTGTAAGAAAGGAAAACACCATGGGCAGTATCCGATGGAAGATGGCAACACTCTACATTCTGTTAGCCTGCACCGTCATGATCGGCTCGGGTGTTTTTATTTTGCTGTCATTCCGCGACCAGTCCTACAAGGAAGTCTATCAGGAGTGCGAGTACACGGCGGACCGGATCATCGACATGCTGTCCGTGCAGGAAATCGAGGACGAGGAGGCGCTGAAAAAGCTCTTCGGCGAGACCGCGACGGCTCTCGTCATCGAGTCCGTGAACTCTGACACGGCAAGCGGAAGCGAGAAGCAGCTGTACCTTTTGTCGGCGGGTGGCGAGGTGCTGTACGCCCGCAACGAGACTTCGCGCGAGGCACTTGCCTCCCGGGCGCTCGTCAGCGTGCAGGCCGGCGAGGCCATGACCGAGGTTTATGCCCACGAAGACTACACTTCGGGCGAGCAGGTGGCGGACTATGCGGTTCTTTTCACGCTGCCGCAGACGGCTGATACGTACATCCTGATGATTCGCCAGTCGCTGGTGTCCGTGACCCGGAGCCTCTCAAACATGACCCGAATCATTCTGATTGTTACCGCTATCGGCATTTTCATCGCCGGCGCCCTCGGATTTTTCCTGGCGGAAAGTATTTCCCGGCCGATTGTGTCCCTCACGCAGAAGACGCAGGAGCTTGCGAGCGGCCATCTGGAGGCGGCGCTCCCCAAGGAGACGGATGAGGGGGAGAAGCGGCAGACCTCGAGCGATGAGCTGGGCGAGCTGGAGCTCAATTTTGATGAGATGGCCCGGGAACTTTCGACCTCGATTATCGAGCTCAAGGCCATGGAGGAGATGCAGAAGGAGTTCGTGGCGAACGTGTCGCATGAGCTCAGAACGCCCATCACAACGATTAAAAGCTACGTGGAAACCATCCTGGACAGTGATATGGAAGACAAGGAGATGACCCGGCACTTCCTGACAGTTGTTGACAAGGAATCCGACCGCATGACGGCGCTGATTCAGGATCTCTTAGAGCTTTCCAAGATGGATGCCCATCAGGAAAAACTGGTGCTCCGGCCGGTTGAACTGGGCCTGATGCTGCACCGGAACATGGAATACCTGTCCTTTGAGGCCGGCAAAAAACAGCAGGACCTCGACTGGGAAAAGGATGTGCTGCTGTTGGAGGAGCCGGAGGTGGGCGAAAAATATCCCGTGCCTGCCGCCGATTTCTACGTCAACGGCGATCCGCGCCGGATTGAGCAGGTTGTCCGCAATCTTATGACTAACGCCATCAAGTATACGCCCGAAAAGGGACATATCCGCATCGGAATCTACCGGGATGAGGAGGAAGTCAGAATCAAGGTACGTGATGACGGAATCGGGATTTCCGAGGAGGATCAGAAGAAGATCTTCGAGCGCTTTTACCGCGTGGATAAGGCGCGTTCCCGCTCCATGGGCGGTACCGGTCTGGGGCTTTCCATCGCCCGGCAGATCGTCGAGCTGCATGACGGCAGTATCTGGGTGGAAAGCGAAATCGGGCAGGGCAGCACCTTCTGGGTCGCCTTCCCGGCTTATCTCCCTGAGGACGAGGAGGCGATGGAATGAAGATGAATCTTCGCCTTAGCGCCGTTCGCCTGGGACACTCGTCGAACCTTAGTCAGCGCCGCTTGTTGTCTGTACTTTGTGCCTGTGTGGGCCTTGTGCTGGCGCTTGGGCTTGTGTCGGCCTTTGTGCTTCCGCTCGCGGCTTCGGCCGACAAGGGGACGCAGAATGCGCGGCCCACGCCGGAGGCAACGTTTGAAAATCAGACGATTTTCAGCGGCGAAGCAGAGCCGCTGAGCACGGTTTCTTATGTTGTTTACACCTATCGCAGCCAGTCGTCCCGCCGCGTTTTGTATCAGGGACAGGCCGAGGTCGGTGAGAGCGGAGTTTATGTACTTCAGGTGCCGCTGCCGCTCGTGGGGACGCAGTACGTGAACCTCACGGTGGACGGTGAGACCACGGTTTACGGCTACACCCGCTATTCCAAGAGTCTTCTGGAGAACCTTACGGAAGCGGAATTGAATGTTTATGAATATTTGAGGGGGAGCAAGTGAGTAAGGCCCGGCGCCTACATGCCGGGGAAACGAGCAGAGAGGATATTTGGGAATGGCCGGACTTAAAGGCGAGAAGATGACACACAAGAGCCGGATCAGCCGGCGAAGCCGCAGCGATGGACAAAAAAGCCGCCGTCCTCTGGAGGTGGCTTTATTTGTCATGACCTGGCTTCTGGTTGTGGCCGCCTTTGTGGCCGTGTACCTGAATTTCTTCTCCGGCGGCATCCTGTCCCTCGAGCAGGATGAACCTGCGGCCACGAGTCAGTCCGGCGGTATTTTGTGGCCGGATGCCCTCTATTACACGCTCGGCGGCGAGGACACGGAAAGCTTTGCCAAGGCGGAAAATCTACAGAAAACGACGCTATTTGCCGCAGGGAAATCCTATCTTGAAATTCTGCTGGAGGTTGTCACATTCCGGGCACAGACGGTCAGTGATGAGATTTCTCTGGCACCGAAAATGTGCTTTTACTACACTTCAGCCATTTCGAGCGATATCCTCGAAGCGCAGTTTTCACTGGAGGAAGATACCCTCCCGAACGGCGAGTGGAACAAAATCTGGATCATCCCGGCGACCTCAGTTTCCGGCGAAGCGGTAGTCATACTGTCCAACTCTGAGACGGGGCGCATCGTGCTCGGCACGGCCCACAAAATCATACCGGAAGGCGCTAAAGAGGCCCAGACCTGCTACACTCTGGACGAAAATGCCGCCCTGATCACGGCCCTGCAGACAGCGTCTCAGAGCGAAACGAAAGACTATATTTTGGAGGGGGAGACCTCCGTCTTTGTGCGCAGCTCCTCTTCGAGCGGAAAGCTGCTGTATCAGGGAACTCTCTGTTCAGCCTTCGGAGCGGATCAGACGGAGGATGAGCAGGAGGAAAGTAAGGCAGCGCGCGAGGCTTATGGCCTGCTGTATTTTGCAAATGAGGAGACCATGACTCGAAGCGAAACCGGCAGCAGCCTGATTTTCAATGATGAAAAGCTGACCCTCCGCGTGGATGAGGATGGCCGGATTATCTACATGGAGACCCTGACAGATCTCGAAAAAGAATCCCTGACGCTCCCTGAGGCCTACTCTTTAGCCGAGACCTTCCTTAAAACCGATAAATCCCGCCTGTGGGACAGCCGTTTGGGCTACGTCCTTTCCGGCGCTGAGGTGACGGACTCGGGCTACCTTTTTACCTTCGATTATACCTTTAATGACCTGCCGATCACGCTCTTACAGCTGACCTCTTCGGCCGATGCTGCCGCGGCCGCTGATTCCGATGAGACTGCCGAGACCGGCACCGCAGTCACACAGGTTCATGCCATCACCATCACGGTAGAGGGAAGGAAGGTCCGAAGGTACGAACGTTGGGCGCTGGAGTTTTCTGCTTTGGAGGAGTGCGGAACGCAGCCGACCTGGTTGGAGGCCTTGAATTATCTGACCCTTGTCGGAGCCGGGGACGTGACGAACCCGGAGGTTTCGTATGTGGCGACGCTTGGCGGCACGGTCGCCCGCGAGGGCAGCTGGATTTTCAAACCGGTCTGGACAGTGGAAGCTGCTGAAGGAGAGAGCACCATCACAGCCCTTTGTACTGAAGAAATTTCTGAAATTCTGACAACCGCCCGCACGAAAGCCACGGAAGAGGAAAGCGAGGCGGCGCAATGAGAGAAAAGTGGGTAAAACTGGCGGTGATTTTGCTGCTCGTCGCTCTCGATGCCGGCCTGCTGATTTACTTTATCCGTACACAGCGCTCAGAAAGCGAGGTTCCGGCCGAGGTGATGAGTCAGGTTGAATCACTCTACGAAAAAGCAGGCATCAACCTCACGGCGGACATGAGCGAATTTGGTAAGAATGAGGAGTGGTACAGCCTTGAGCTGGAAACGGCCGATCTGGATCAGATGGTCGAAAGCTTTCTGGGCGAACAGGAGTTTTCGCGGTCCTATCTTTATGGCTCCAAAACGCAGTATACGTTGGGAACCATCAGCATCACGACCAGCCGCGAGCAGCACACGATTACGTATCGCGACAGCAGTGTCGGCGGCGGCAATCATCTGGACATGCCGCTGTCCGGCGAGGAAAACCGTGCGATTTTGCGGTCGGTGGCGAGGCGTTTCGCCGTGAGATTTATGGGCGACGAGGTGTATCTGTCCGAGGAGAGGCGCGACCAGGAGGGCTACCGCTTTACGTACCATCAGATGAGCGGCGACACGGTTTACTATTTTAATTCGATGACGCTGTTGGTGACGCAGGAGGGCGTCAAGAGCGCGGTGCTGACCTACTGGGAGGTCGCCGGGGAGGGCGAGAGCCTCCAGACGCTGACGCCGGACGAGGCACTTTATGCCGCGCTTTATGAACTGACGGACGGCAAGTCGTCCGTGTCAGTGCTGCTGACGGTGAGCGAAATTCATAATGCATATGTCATCTCTGCGCAGACATCGGCCGAGGCGGTGGCCGTGCCGGAATTGGTGCTTCAAACGACCTCCGGCAAGGAAGCGATTGTCAAATATGCAGCGGGGGATTGAGGACCGGCGGGGCAAATGCCCGGGCTAAGACGGCCGGACCGGCGCCGCCAAATGCCCGGGCTAAGACGGCCGGATCGGTGGCGCCGCGGCGGCATAAGCCGAATCTTGACACTCCCTCTTTGTGCAGATTATAATAAACAGAGTTTGTAGCTTCATGTGAGAAGGAGATTTGCGGACATGAACTTTCAAGAGCTGAAAGCTTGGAAAAACGAGACCTTCCGCCATAAAGTGCGCTGGAGCAGCGCAGAGATGCGTCAGATGGCGTGGAAAAGCGTCATGAAGAATTATAAAAATTGTGTGATTGTGAGTCTGGCGCTGGGTATTGCCTGCTATTGGATGTATTATTTGTATAATCCCGGCTTGATTTTGACGAGCGGCTTCAGTGGCTGGCGCAAGGGTCTGTCGGTCAAAAACATAATTGCGCTGGTGTTTCTGGCGCTGAACATTTTTGTGCTCGGCCCGCTCGAGGTCGGCTGCCGTCGCTTTTATGTGGAGAACGAATGGGGCGAGAAGCCGGATTTCCACGAACTGACCTTTGTGTTCCACAGCGGCTATTACTGGAATGTCGTGAAGGTTATGCTGGTCCGGAATTTCGTGATTTATCTGGGCTGCCTGCTGCTGGTGGTTCCCGGTGTTTACTTCATGTATCGGTATAAGCTGGTGCCGTATCTGCTGGCCGAGCAGCCGGGTATGAAGCTCTCGGATGCAACGACCATCAGCTCTGAGATGATGAATGGGCAGAAGTGGGATGCGTTTTTGCTGGATCTTTCGTTCTGGCCGTACATCATCGGCGCCATGCTGACGTGGGGCATCGTCGGTGTGCTGGTGGGCTGGCCCTACCGCCACGCCGCAAACGCTGAACTGTATCTGGAACTGATTGACCTGAGATACAGGAGAACATAACGTCTGCCGGGACTTCGGCAAACTGAAAATGACAGGAATTTTACGGTTGAAATTCAGGAGTGGCGGATGAATATTACCATTCTTTGTGTGGGAAAAATCAAAGAGGAATACCTTCGTGACGCTGTTTCCGAGTACATGAAACGGCTCAGTCGCTATGGCAAGATGGAGATCATCGAGGTGCCGGATGAAAAGGCGCCGGAGTCACTGTCCAAGGCGCAGGAAGAGGCCGTCAAACAAAAGGAAGGCCAGCGGCTTATGGAGAAGATTCCTGACGGAAGCTGCGTCGTGACACTGGAAATCGAAGGCAAACAGTTGGGGTCCGTTGAATTTGCCGAGAAGCTAAGTTCGCTCATGACCTCGGGGGAGAGTCGGTTTTGCTTCGTGATCGGTGGGTCGCTGGGGCTTTCGGACGAGGTCATCCGGCGTTCCGACTGGCACCTGAGCTTTTCGAAAATGACATTTCCGCACCAGCTCATGCGTGTCATCCTGCTTGAGCAGCTGTACCGCGCGAACCGGATTCTAAGCGGGGAGCCGTATCATAAATAACCGGACCTAACGGGGCCCTTTACATGCTTTTGATTTCAAGTAATTGAGGCCCCGCCCTAAAACGAAAAACCTTCGGTTTTTCGTTTTCCGAAGCATTCAGATAGTGTTGTTGGAGCCGGACAAATAAAATTATTGCCTTGAGGGGAATGAGTGCATGAAAACTGTTTTTGTGATTAACCCGGTGGCGGGGCAGGGAAAGAAGACGGATGCGCTGGTGCGTGAAATTCGTCAGGCGGCGGCGGAGCTTGGCCGGGAGGTCGAAATCTACAAGACCAAGGCTGTCGGCGATGCTGAGGTGTTTGCGAGAAAGTATGCCGAGGCCTGGAAGGAGGAAGAGGTCCGGGTCTTTGCCTGTGGTGGTGACGGCACGGTGAATGAGGTTTTAAACGGTATCATGGGCCACGAAAATGCGGCGCTCGGCGTGGTGCCGATCGGCTCCGGCAACGACTTTGCGAAGAATCTGGGTGGCGTCAAGCTGTGCCGCAACATTCGTGCGCAGCTTCAGGGCGAAAGCCGGCCAACGGATGTTCTGAATTATGCCGGCCTGATTGATGGGGAACAGGTCAACCGCTACGCGGATAACATGTTTAATATCGGTTTTGACTGCAATGTCGCAGACACCGCGTCGCAGCTCAAACAGAAGCCGCTGATTGCCGGAAGCTTTGCTTACCTGCTCGCAATTTTCAGCATGCTCATTGAAAAGAAGGGTGCCAACGTAAGGATTGAGGCAGACGGTAAGATTCTGAGCGAAGGCCCGATTCTGCTGAACTCTTACGCCAACGGCCCCTATTGTGGGGGCGGAATCAAGAGCAATCCTTATTCCGATCTGCACGACGGCCTGATGGACGTGAACGTGATCCACAACGTCAGCCGGCGTCGGTTCCTGTCGCTCCTTCCTGCCTACATGAAGGGTACCCACATGGAGTTGGAAGGGATTGAAGAAATCATCGACACATATCGGGTTTCTGAAGTGAAGGTAACGCCGATTGACGGGACGATGCGCCTGTGCACGGACGGCGAGATCTCCGATGCCGGCGAGATCACCATTCGCGTGATTTCGGACGGCGTCAAGGTGGTTTATCCGAAGGAAGACTAAGTGGACGAATCATCCGGTGGGGCGTTGGCTGAAAAGCGGCTATGACCCCAGCTCGGCTCGGTAATTTTAGAAGAAAAAATGACCTTGGTTGGGTGGTCACGTAAAAATGTTATTTTTCGGACTGTTTCCACCAACGCCCGTTAGGGGCCCCACCGCCGGTCACGTAATTCGGGTCGTTAACTAGCTTTTTCCACCAACGCCCGT